>JGI20203J14952_1000020_pt1 | contig 24722 bp, 23 predicted proteins | sample NGESurdeep092012_9_FD_14952 | JGI IMG/M metagenome (IMG submission 14952)
GGAATCGAAGCGACGGATGTCGCCGGCACAATTGACGCCCAAGTGGATTCAGGCGGCATTCGGCTGGCTCAGACCAGGCCCGCCTCCATTCACGCCAGGGCGGATTCCGGAGGGGTCACCGTGAAGCTTGCGCCGGGCGCCGGATATGACATTGGTGTCGAGTCGGGAAGCGGCCGTATCTCTGTTCCCGAAATGACCGTTAAAGGCAGTTTCTCTCCTCATCACGTAGAAGGGCAGGTCCGGGGCGGCGGCCCGCTGATCGACATTCGGGTAGATTCAGGGAATATCACAATCGAGTAGAGCCTCCAGGCGAAGCCTGACTTTTGTACATCGCGGGGCTTGCGAAACCGTGCTGAAGAACGGCGGCGAAATTCCGGTTATGTGCTAAGTTTGAACCTTCCCGGCAGGTTTCGATGGAAGATCGTCTCTGGCGTCGCTATAGAAACTATCTTTTCCTGGCCCCGCTTTTTGCGCTCGCGTTGTTCCATCAGATTACTTACTCGGTAGTCGCGATCAACCTGACGGTACACAGTACAGCGGTTTCCGAAAGCCCCTTCGCGACGGGTAATGGGACAGTAACAGCGGTTAACGCGCGAGCCGCGAAGTCGGGCCTCCACGCGGGCGATCGCATTACAAAGATCGATGGAAGAGATCTCAGGAACGAGCGAGTGCTCTATGAAAAGATCCGAAGGCACAAGCCGAACGACCTAATCGCCCTCACGATCATTCCTAAAGGAAAATCCGCCGTCCAGACCATTCGGGTCTCCGTGGCGGCAAATATGCCTGGGCGTGAAGGTTTCGACGACGGCATCGCCATCGGCGATGTATCGGGAAAAGGCATCGCCGCCGCCCTGTTGATGGCCTCCTTGCAGGCTTCGCTTCGTGGGCAGGCCATGATGGGACAAGCCGATTTAGCCCGCTTAATGATGAATGTGAATCAGCTCGTTTACGATGCGACGCCGATGAATCGCTACGCGACCTTTTTCTACGGCCAGTACAATCGGGATACTCGTCTGTTCACGTATGTGAATGCCGGGCATAATCCTCCCATGGTGTTGCGGCGCGCGCCCGAAGGAACGGTTCACGTGATCCGACTGGATCCGGGCGGCATGGTGGTCGGGCTGTTTCCAAATGCGCCGTATCAACAGGCATTTCTGCTAATGGAGCCCGGCGATGTCTTCGTAGGCTTTACCGACGGGATCAGTGAAGCCATGAACAACGATAAAGAAGAGTGGGGCGAAGAGCGGCTGATACCAGCCATCGCGTCACATTCCGGCCGTACCGCCGCTGAGATGATTCCAAGCCTTATGGCCGAAGCCGACCGGTTCGTCTCGGGCGCGCCGCAGCATGACGATATGACGCTGGTTGTGCTGAAGATGTGTGAAGCAGCGATTCAATGAAAGCGTGACAAACTTATGACCCGTAGACAGCTCGGAATGGCCATAGCGGCGGCAACCTTTGCATCCGGCGAATCGGCGCCTGGGTATGGCGCAACGCTCCCCGAAGCAACCGAGCAGATGAATCGGAGCGATTTTGACCCTGTTCGCTGGACTTTGGAGCAATACAGATTCGCGCCGCTCCAGCTCACCTTCCGCGCAACCGATAAAGCCGGCGTCGAAGCCTGGCAGCGGGAGCTGCGAGCCAAGTTGACCGAATTGTTGGGAGGCTTTCCTCAGAAAACGGCACTCAACCCGCAAACCATCGAAGTGCGGGACTACCCTGCCTATCGGCGGGAGAAATTTGTCTTCGAGAGCCGTCCCGGCGTCGCCGTGCTCGGTTATCTGCTCACACCCTCAAGCGCAAAACGGCCGTATCCGACCGTGGTTTGCATCCCAGGGCATGGACGCGGAGTCGATGACATCGTGGGAATTGATGAGCACGGGAACGATCGCGCCGGTAAGCCTGGCTACCAGCACGATTTTGCGATCCAAGCCGTAGAGCATGGTTTGGCGGCGGTCGCCATCGAACCCATGGCATTCGGATATAGGCGTGACCCCCTTACTCGAAAGAAAGGGCCTACGGAGACCGCTTGCCAGCCTGCCGCCGGATCGGCGCTGCTGCTCGGACAGACCATGATCGGCTGGCGCGTTTGGGACACCATGCGCTCTATCGATTGGATTGAAACCCGCCCCGAATTAGATGCCAACCGGGTCGGCTGCATGGGAATTTCCGGCGGCGGCACATGCGCGCAATTTACTTCCGCACTCGATCTGCGCATCAAGGCGGCCTTTATAAGCGGCTATCTGAATACCTTTCGGGACAGCATCATGAGTGTCTCCCACTGCATTGATAACTACGTGCCGGGCATCCTCAATTGGGCCGAAAATTACGATGTCGCGAGTCTGATCCCACCCCGCTTTCTCTTCTCCGAGGGTGGCGACCGCGATCCGATTTTCCCGGTGCGCGCCACCCGTGAGAGCTTTGCCAGGGTAAAGCGGGTTTATGAGATTTTGGGCGTGCCCGAGCGGGCGCAGCAGGAAATATTCGAGGGCGAGCACTCGTTTCATGGCGTCCAGGGTCTCCCCTTTCTCGCGAGGGCGCTTGGATGATGTGTACGGTTCCGCGTCCCTTCGCGTCGAACATTTGAACCTGACATCGCAAGAAAGAAGGAAGTATATGCCAACCAATCGAGGCGTCGTTTATATCGGACCAGGGAAAGTTGAGGTCCAAAGCATCGACTTCCCAAAGTTGCAAAACCCGCAGGGTAAGAAGATCGAACATGGCGTGATCCTTAAGATCGTTTCCACCAATATCTGCGGATCCGACCAGCACATGGTGCGAGGACGTACATCGGCTCCGAGTGGGCTGGTTCTGGGCCATGAGATTACCGGGGAAGTAATCGAAAAAGGCAGGGATGTCGAGTTTATCGACACAGGAGACCTCGTTTCCGTGCCGTTCAACGTCGCCTGCGGCCGCTGCCGCACCTGCCGGGAGCAGCAAACCGGCGTATGCCTGAATGTAAATCCGTCACGCGCCGGTGGCGCTTATGGGTACGTCGATATGGGCGGCTGGATAGGCGGCCAGGCGGAATACGTGATGGTTCCCTACGCGGATTTCAATCTTCTCAAGTTTCCCGACAAGCAGCAGGCTCTTTCGAAGATCCGCGATCTCACCATGCTCTCCGATATTCTGCCTACCGGTTTCCACGGCGCGGTTAACGCGGGAGTTGGCGTCGGATCGACTGTTTATATCGCGGGCGCGGGTCCCGTTGGAATGGCCGCCGCCGCGTCGGCCCAGATACTCGGAGCGGCAGTGGTGATGGTCGGCGACATGAATGACGAACGGCTCAAGCACGCTAAGAATGTCGGGTTCGAGCCGATTGATCTGAAGAAAAGCGATAAGCTCGAGGAACTCATTGAGCAGGTGGTGGGCGTGCCCGAAGTGGATGCCTCGGTGGATGCGGTCGGCTTTGAGGCCCACGGCCACGGCGCTCAGCACGCTACCGAAGCGCCTGCAACTGTCCTGAATTCCTTGATGACCATCACCCGCGCCGGCGGCGCAATCGGCATCCCGGGTTTGTATGTCACCGAAGACCCGGGTTCAAAGGATGAGGCCGCGAAGCAGGGCAACTTGCGCATGCGCCTCGGATTGGGATGGGCCAAATCACACCGGTTCTACACTGGCCAGACGCCCGTGCTGAAATACAATCGCCAGTTAATGCAAGCGATACTCCACGATCGCCTTCCCATCGCAAAAATCGTGAACGCCACGGTGATCCGCCTGGACGATGCGCCCCAGGGCTACGAGAACTTCGATAAAGGCGCCGCGAAGAAATTTGTCCTCGACCCGCACGGCATTCTCGGCAAAGCCGCCTGAGCCGCGCTCAATCGTCGAGAACCGGCTCCAGACGCTCCTCGGACTGGGGCCGAAGATCGTGGTGGCGCATCAAAGTTCGCGCGCACGTGTTCCAGCGCAAAATAGCATCGTCGTTCCCTGTCGGACGCAGTGCTTCCGCCTGCTCATAGCAGCGCATCGCTTCTATAAACTCGCTGTAAGCTTTCGAGGCCCAGCCGAGCAGCGCTTGCCGCATGCGCGCTCTTGCCGAGCGTTCGTAGACGATGCCGGCATAGTAAGCCCGATCGTATTCGCTGGTCAGCCGAGCCAAAACCTCGCGGGCGCGCCCGATTGTCGCTTCCGTGCCGAATTGATCGGTTAACGCGAGCAGTAATGTCACTAGCGCCGGCTGGCAGGCTGGGTCGATGCGCAGAATATCGAGGCAGATACTCTCCGCCTGCGATGGCTCGTGAAGCAGCCGGTATCGTTCCGCTTTCTCGAGAGCCTCGGGTATAGCGGTTTGGGAGAGCGATTTCAAATTGAATTCCATACAAGCTCACCTCCTATTTTCCGAAGATTCGAAACAGCTTGCGCAGCGGATCGAAAAATTCATCCACTACGCGCTCCTTCAGCGGGATAATCGCGTTGTCGGTAATGGTGATGCCTTCCGGACATACCTTCGTGCAGCATTTCGTGATATTGCAATATCCGATGCCGTGCTCTTTGCGCAGATCGCCTGTGCGGTCTTCGCTGTCGAGCGGATGCATTTCGAGAGCGGCGGCATAGACCAGAAAACGCGGCCCCACAAAATAGTTCTGAAGGTGGTGCTCCCGCAAAACGTGGCAAACGTCCTGGCATAGGTAGCATTCAATGCACTTGCGAAATTCCTGAACCCGATCGACATCTCCTTGCGCCATGCGCCAGGTTCCATCGGGCGCATCCGGCGGCCTCGGCTTAAACTTCTTGATAGTCGGCTTCACGCGATAATTCCAGGACACATCCGTGACCAGATCCTTTATCGGTGGAAAAGCCTTCATGGGTTCGATCGTCACAGGCTGATCGAGCGGAAGCGAGTTAAGACGGGTCATGCACATCAGCCGCGGGTTCCCGTTGATCTCCGCGGAGCAAGACCCGCATTTCCCCGCCTTGCAATTCCAGCGGACCGCCAAGTCGTTGGCCTGCTCAGCCTGGATCCGATGTACCGCGTCGAGCACCACCATTCCCGCCGAGATCTCCGTCGTGTAATCGCGAAAACCTCCGATTTCCTGGTTGCCGCGCCAGATCCGGAATGTTGCTGTTGCCATGGCCATATCTCCCTCGCCTACTTCATCTCCTCGATAATCTGCTCGAGTTCCGGAGGCAGCTCCCGCAACGGCTCCCGGAGAACCTGCATTTCACCCGATGCGTTTCGCCGGACCACGATGTTGCACCGGCCCGCTTGATCGTTCTTCGAGGGGTAATCTTCGCGGAAATGCGCTCCGCGGCTTTCCTTGCGCTCGATTGCGGCGCGTGTGATCATCTCCGACACGAGCAGCAGGTTGTGTAAATCGAGAGCGGTATGCCAGCCGCCGTTATATTCGCGATTTCCAGCCACAGCCGCCTTGCTTGCCCTTTCTTCGAGCTGCCGTAAACCCGTAAGCGCGCTTTGCATTTCTTCGTCACAGCGGACAATTCCCACCAGGCGCTGCATCATGTCTTGTAAATCCTGCTGCACCTGATACGGACCTTCACCGGTTCGCTCGAAAGGCTCGACAGCCATTTGGGACGCGGCGGTAATGTCATCGGGGTTGACAATCGCTCGGCCATTCGCCTTCGCGAATTCGGCAGCGTATTCGCCCGCGCGTTTGCCGAACACCAGCAGATCGGACAGCGAGTTCCCGCCTAGCCGGTTTGCGCCATGCAGGCCGGCTGCGCATTCTCCCGCCGCAAACAAACCCGGCACATCGGACATCTGCGTACCTGCGTCCACGCGCACTCCGCCCATCATGTAGTGGGTGGTTGGTCCAACTTCCATCGCCTCTTCCGTAATGTCGATATCGGCGAGTTGTTTGAACTGGTGATACATGCTCGGCAGCTTGCGCTTGATATACTCGGCGCCCTTGGGAATTCGCTCCTTGATCCAGGAGATATCGAGGAACACGCCGCCGTGCTCCGTTCCCCGCCCCTCCCGGACTTCACGCACAATACATCGCGCTACGTGATCGCGAGTCAGCAGTTCGGGCGGCCGCCGCGCGTTTCGGTCGCCTTGCGTGTAGCGCCAGCCTTCCTCTTCGTTGTCGGCGGTTTGCGCCCGGTAGTTTTCGGGGATGTCGTCGAACATAAAACGGCGTCCTTCGCTGTTTTTCAGCACTCCGCCTTCCCCGCGCACTCCTTCTGTCACCAGAATGCCTCTCACGCTCGGCGGCCAGATCATTCCTGTTGGATGAAATTGGACAAATTCCATGTCGATCAGCGAAGCTCCCGCGTCATACGCCAGCGCGTGGCCGTCGCCTGTGTATTCCCAACTGTTGCTCGTGATCTGATAAGCCCGGCCGATGCCGCCGGTCGCAAGCACCACGGCCTTCGCTCGAAACAGAAGAAAACGGCCTCGCTCGCGCTCATAGCCGAACGCGCCGGCAATGCGTCCGTCGTCTTTCAGCAGCGCAAGCACGGTCGCTTCCATGTGAACTTCTATGCCGAGATGGATGCCGTGGTCTTGTAATGTGCGGATCATCTCGAGTCCGGTTCGGTCTCCGACATGGGCCAGCCGCGGATAACGATGGCCGCCAAAATTGCGCTGAAGGATGCGCCCGTCTTTAGTGCGATCGAACAGCGCGCCCCAGGCCTCCAGTTCCCGCACGCGATCCGCCGCCTCTTTCGCGTGCAGCTCAGCCATGCGCCAGTTGTTGAGATACTGCCCGCCGCGCATGGTATCGGCAAAATGGACTCTCCAGCTGTCGCGCTCGTCAACGTTGGCCAGGGCTGCTGCGATTCCGCCCTCGGCCATGACCGTGTGCGCTTTCCCCAGAAGGCTCTTGGTGATCACTCCAACCCGAACGCCGTTCGCCGAGGCTTCGATTGCCGCTCTTAAACCCGCTCCCCCCGCTCCAATTACCAGCACATCGTACTCGTGCGTCTGGTATTCCGCCATTAAAAAAGTCTCCAATCGCGCCAGATGCCCATGGAGCACAGGCGCACGTACACATCGGCAATCATCACGGAGAACAAGCTCATCCACGCGAACAGCATGTGTCGGCGGTTCAGGCATCCCACGCAGTTGTACGTTTTTCGCCGCAGCGGAGCTTTCGATACTTCATCGAGACGGCCGCCCACGAGGTGCCGCAGCGAGTGGCATCCGAACGTGTAAATGCTCAGCAGCACCACGTTGACAGCCAGAATCAGCGTTCCGATTCCCACGCCGAATTCGACGCGGCCCGTGGCTGGATCGGCAAACCAGAGCGCCCTCCAGACATCCAAAGAAAGAAATACGAGAAACAGAATCGCCAGATAGAGAAAATAGCGGTGGATGTTCTGCAGGATCAACGGAAAGGAGCGCTCCCCGCGATAGCTCTTGCGCATCTCGCCGACCGTACACGACGGAGGGTCCGCCCAGAACGCCTTGTAGTAGGCTCCGCGATAGTAGTAGCACGTGAGCCGGAATCCGCCCGGCGCCCAGAGTACCAGCAACGCCGCCGAAATGGGTGCCCAGGAAGGCCACCAGCGCGGCCATGCGCCAAACCAGGAACGCATGGGGTCGCCCAGCACCTCGGGAGAATAGAAGGGGGAAAGATACGGTCCAAAACGATAGTGATTGCCCTGCAATGCCGCCCAGGTCGAATAGACAATGAAAAGCGACAGTCCAAGGAAAGTGAGCAGTGGCTGTACCCACCACCAGTCGCGCCGCGAAGTGCTGCCGAAGCGATTGTCGCTTAACGGAACATCAATCGAGGACATTGCCGTCCTCCTATCCTGGAAAATTTCTCGCCAGTTGAGACTCAGACAGGATATCGCAAGCGCCTGAGCCTGCGCACGGCAACCGCAAGCCCAATCTCTAGCGCGTTGCCTTTCAACGTGATGCGTCTTAGGTTTGTAAACTAGAAGAGATCGCTCGCAAAGCTCCGCGAATCGTCCCTAAATTGATGAAAATTTGCTACTTCGATGCATTTTCCGGCATAAGCGGCGATATGGCCGTAGCCGCCCTCGTGGATGCGGGCGCCGATTGGAAACAGCTCGATTCCGTTCTCCGCAGCCTGAATCTAGGAGCGTCGTTTCGTTTGGAGAGGACTAAGCGCCACGGCATTGCCGCCTCAAAGTTCTTCGTGGACAGTTCCGCGCCGCAGAAAACTCGCCATTTGTCCCATATCGAACAAATTATTAACGCGGGTGCGCTTTCCGAAGCCGCTCGCAAGAATGCGTTAGCGGTTTTCCGGCGTCTCGCCGACGCGGAAGCAAAATCGCACAACGTTCCGCTCGAAAGCGTTCACTTCCACGAAGTCGGAGCGGTCGATTCCATCTGCGATATCGCCGGAGCGTGTGTCGCGCTTGATCTTCTCGGCGTGATGGAAGTCTACAGTTCGCGCATCAACGTCGGAAGCGGCACAGTCGCGACGGCGCATGGCGTTTTGCCGGTCCCGGCGCCCGCAACCGCCGAATTATTGAAAGATCGACCGATTTATTCCGCTGGCCCGGAGACCGAGCTCACCACCCCCACCGGCGCGGCTCTTCTTGCTACTTTGGCGATGAGTTTTGGGCCGCTTCCCGCCATTCACCTGCTCGCACAGGGCTTCGGAGCCGGCGATAAAGATTTCCCCGCTCAAGCCAACGTGCTGCGCGTTCTGATTGGCGAGCGCGCGCAGGCGCCCGAAGCCATTACGGTGACCGTCCTCGAATCCAATATCGATGACTCTACACCGCAGGTTCTCGGCTACGCCATGGAACGGCTGCTCGAAGCGGGCGCGCTTGATGTCACGCTTACACCTGTTTTTATGAAGAAGAACCGGCCCGGAACGCTGCTCTCGGTAGTGGCCGCGCCCGAATTAAGCGAGCATCTCGCCTCCATCGTTTTTGCCGAGACAACCACGCTAGGCGTGCGCATCCTTCAGGCCGAGCGCCGTGTCCTCCCTCGCGCTACGGCTCACGTAGAGACCTGCTATGGCACTCTGCGCGTCAAATATGCCGGCGCAGGCAGCTTCGCTCCTGAATATGAGGATTGCCGTAAAGCCGCCGCGGAGCACGGGGTTCCTCTTCGTGTTGTCATCGCTGAAGCCGCCCAGGCCTTTCGCAAGCAGAGCGGCTCTTAATCGATTCAATGAGTAAAGCGAAGTACTATCTCACCACTCCCATCTATTACGTCAATGCCGCGCCGCACATCGGCCACGCTTACACCACCATTGCGGCGGAAACCATCGCCCGCATCAAGCGCATGCAAGGCTATGACGTGGTGCTCACCAGCGGGACGGATGAACATGGCGCCAAGGTGGAGCGTGCCGCGCGCGCGCAAGGCCGGACACCCGCCGAATTTGTAGATCTCATATCGAACGAGTTCCGGACGCAATGGCAAAAGCTCGATCTGCAAATTGACCGCTTTGAGCGCACCACCGCGCCGAATCACGGCAAGCTTGTAAACGCTCTGTTCGAAGCCTGTATGCGGAACGGGTACATTTACAAAGGCGCATACACCGGCCTCTACGCCGTAGTGAGCGAGTCTTTCGTCAACGATGCCAAGCCTGGCGATATCGATCCCGAAACGGGCAAGCCTTACGAAGAGGTCACTGAAGAAAACTATTTCTTTAAGCTCTCCGCTTTCACGGACCGCCTGCTTGCGTTCTACGACGCCAATCCGAATTTTATTCAGCCCGAAATTCGCCGCAACGAGGTATTGGCGTTCGTCAGGCAGGGCTTGTCGGATTTGTCGATCACGCGCACCGGCATCAAATGGGGCATCCCCGTAGACGCCGATCCTGCACACGTTTTCTACGTCTGGTTCGACGCGCTCACCACCTATGTCAGCGCGGTGGAAGGTGAGGGGCGCTGGCCCGCCGACCTGCACTTGATCGGCAAAGAAATTCTGCGCTTTCACGCCGTCTACTGGCCGGCATTTCTGATGGCAGCCGGTTGGGACCTGCCCAAGCGCGTCTTCGCGCATGGCTGGCTCTTGTTTGAAAACGACAAGATGAGCAAATCCCGCGGCAACATTGTGCGCCCGGCGCCCATCGCCGAAATCATGGGCGTAGACGCCCTTCGGTATTTCCTCCTGCGGGAAATCGTCTTCGGCCAGGATGGCAGCTTCAGTTACGACGCCTTGGTGGGCCGCTACAATTCCGATCTCGCGAACGGTCTCGGCAACCTCGCCAGCCGCACGCTCAGCATGATTCAGCAGTACCGGGCGGGCGTTGTTCCCGCTTCTCGCGGCGATCGATCCATCGGCGAAGCCGCTGCCCAAACCGCCTCCGCCGCGCTCTCCGCCTACGAATCCTTCGATTTCGCCCGCGCTCTTGAGCTGATCTGGAGCATCATTTCCGTTATCGACAAGTTCATCGTGCAGCGCGCGCCCTGGAAGCTCGCGAAAGATCCATCTGAGGAGGCACAGGCGCGTTTAGATGAAACTCTCTATACCGCGGCCGAGGCCTTGCGCCTGGTTTGCGGACTGGCCAGCCCGGTACTGCCCCATTCCACGCAAGCCATCTGGAACCAGCTCGGTTTCACGCTGCCCATCGATTGCACTCCCTCCTGGGGCGTCCTCAAGGGCGGTCAGAAAATCGGCGAAATCGCCCCCGTATTCCCGCGCCTCGATCTCAAGCCGACCATTCAGAAAATGCAAGACCTCGAATTGATCGAAAAGAACCGCCAGGCTGCCCTCGTTGGTGGACCTCCGGAGCCCACGGCGGAGCCCGAACCCAAGGCGAATCTCATCTCCATCGAAGACTTCTCGAAAGTCGATCTTCGCGTCGGCGAAGTCAAATCCGCCGAGCGGGTGAAAGGCGCGGACAAGCTCCTGCATCTCAAAGTCGATATCGGCGAAGCCGAACCCCGCGCCATCGTTGCCGGTATCGCGCTCGCTTATCGACCGGAACAACTCATCGGCCGTAAAGTGATCATCGTTGCCAATCTGCAGCCTCGCAAATTGCGCGGCCTCACGTCGCAAGGCATGATTGTGGCCGCGAGCATCGAAGGGGACGTGCCGGTCCTCGCCGGTTTCCATGAAGACGTGCCGGTCGGCACACGGCTAAAATAACGGTTCAGGCTTGTGTTCCTGGTCGACGCCCATTGTCATCTCGATGACTCGCAGTTCGATAAAGATCGCGATGCCGTTATCGAACGGGCCCATCAAGCCGGCCTCGAATACATGCTCGCCATCGGGACTGGCAACGGACCGCCCGATCTCGAAGCAGCCGTCCGTCTCGCCGACCGGCATCCCTCCGTGTTCGCCACGGTGGGCGTGCATCCGAATGACGCTGCCAAGGTCGCGCCCGGCACTCTTGAGGATCTGAAAAATTTACTTCAGCATCCAAAGGTGAAAGCGATCGGCGAGATCGGACTCGATTATCACTGGGGCGTTCCGAAAGAGACGCAGCTCCCTGTCTTCATCCGCCAGCTCGATCTCGCTGCTGAGGCCCGAATGCCCATCGTCATTCACACCCGCGATGCCTGGGCCGACACTCTTCGGGTTCTTCGCACCCACTGGGCGTCCACCGGCTTGCCCTGCATCATGCACTGTTTCACCGGCAATGCGGAGCAGGCTCGAGAGTGCCTCGATCTTGGGTTTCATCTGGCATTTGGCGGCGTCGCCACTTTTCCCAAAGCGATAGAGGTTCGCGAGGCCGCCCGCATCACCCCGCCGGATCGGCTTTTGATCGAGACGGATTCTCCTTATCTCGCGCCGGTTCCTCACCGCGGCAAACGCAACGAACCCGCCTTTGCCGTGTATACCGCCGCAGTGGTCGCGGAGCTGCGCGGCATCGGAATCGAAGAACTTGCCTCGCAAACCACCGCGAACTTCAAACGCCTCTTTCACCTCGAGCCGCCCCCATCCCCCACCGAATCTCACCAGCTACACTGAGGGTGCCGACCGAAATGTTGAGCAAAATCCGGCAATCCATCAGCGCTCGCGAAGCCTTCGATCTCGTCCAGTCGGACCTGCGGGAAGTCGAGCGCGAAATCAGTGTGGAATCCGTGGCCTCCGTCGAGGTCATCACCACCATTAACCAGTATCTGCAGGCCGGAGGCGGCAAACGCTTGCGGCCCGCCCTGCTGCTGTTGTGCAACCGCCTCTTCGGTCCGTCCACCGATAGCGCCCGCCGTCTTGCCGCTGTCGTCGAAATGATCCACACCGCCACGCTGGTTCACGACGACGTCATCGATATCGCGAGGACCCGCCGCGGCCGGCCTTCGAGCAATATCGTCTGGGGCAATCACATTTCCGTGCTGGCCGGCGACTGGCTGTATATGGAGGCCTTCGAGGTCGCTTTGCGCGAGCGAAACTTCCACATCCTCGACACTCTGATCTCCTTGACTCAGATGATGGTCGAAGGAGAGTTGCTCCAACTCGACCGGCTTCATCGCATCGACATCACGGAAGCCGATTACATGGAGCTGGTCGATCGAAAAACAGCCAGCCTCTTCTCCGCTTGCGCCTGTCTCGGCGCCATTGCCGCCGACGCGGATGAAACCGCCGAATCCAGGCTCGGAGATTTTGCATGGAATCTCGGAATGGCCTTCCAGATGGTCGATGACATCCTCGACTTTACTTCTACGGAAAAGATCCTCGGCAAGCCGGCGGGCAACGATCTGCGCGAGGGCAAAGTGACACTACCCATGATCTACGCGCTCGAAACCACTTCACCCGATGAGCGCCGCTGTATCGAGACCGTAATCGGCGATTCGAGCTATGAGCATGTGCCGTTCATGCGCGTCCTTCAGATTCTCGAGCGGCACGGCGCTATCGCCCGCGCCTACGAACGCGCTCACGACTTCACCGAAAAGTCCCGCGCCATCGTCGCCACTTTCCCGAATTCCCCCGCGCAGCGCGCTCTTCAGGCGGTGGTGGATCTGGTTACCGAGAGAAGCTCTTAAAACTCCGGCGCAGCCTGAAATCACGCGCTCAGAACGCGGCTCTTTTTCTTCCCTTGCATGCCCGCCACTACTTGCGCGTGGTTCAGCGCCGCTGTCAGCGAAACTCCGCCAATACTGTTTCCGATGAGCGTGGGAAACATGTATCCCCACGCCACCGCGCCCCAGTTCTTTGCCCCCACCATCACCGGAAACAGCACCTCCACCGAACCCGCGATGATATGAGTCAGCCCGGCGAGCCCAACCACATAGGTCAGAATGACGATCACCATTACGCGATCCGAATCAATCGCCGCAAGCATCCAAACCACCATCGCAATCAGCCAGCCCGCGAAAATACCGCGCAGAATGGCCGCGCTGAACGTCACTGCGGCCGCCTCCTTCCCCAGCGCCAGCATGGCCGCCTGTACTTCGGGTTTGAAGATCGGCGTGTTGCCCGCTACCCATGCGAACAGGTGAGCGCCCACCAGGTTCGCGCCTAAAACCACCGCCCATAGTTTCACCACTTTCCCGAAGGTCGCCAGATTGCGCCGGGCAAGCAGTGGAATGATTGCGGTGAGCGTATTCTCCGTGAACAATTGTTGCCGCCCAAGGATGACGATCAGAAAACCAAGCGGATAACCGAGGTTCACAACTGCGGGACGCCAATTGCGGTCGGGCAAGTGGGCGCGAAATAGCGCCTGAGCCACCAGCGAAAACCCCATCGACAGTCCCGCCGCGAACCCCGACCACGCCAGCGCGGAAACGGGCCGGTTAAGCTCTTCTTCTCCGGCGTGGCGAACGGCTTCATGAACCACATCCACGCTGACCGACGTGCGCTCTTCCGCTTCTTCGCGCTGCTTTTCGGTTAGCTCCGGCGCGACAACGTCCGCCTCGTCCCCATCCCCGCCGATAACCATGCTCTACAGTACAACCGACGATTCTCATTAGCCAACTGCATTAGTCTGGAGGTCTAGCGGATCGCCGCCACTTCAGACCGCTCGCTCACATCTCATGAGAGTGGACACGATAACGGACCCTGTCTGCGGAATGCGGGTGGATCCCAACGCTCCCGCGCGCGCCCAATATCAAGGCAAGACGTACTACTTCTGCTCCGCCGGATGCCAGCGGAAATTTGAAGCCGACCCGGCGCAGTACACCGCCTCCAGCTCCCCGGCATTCGTTCAACTATCTCCGCCTAAGCCGCTTCCCGAGCCGCCCATTTCCTCCGCCCGGTACACCTGCCCCATGCATCCCGAGGTGCGGCAATTTGGGCCCGGCGCATGTCCGAAGTGCGGCATGGCTCTGGAGCCGCTTCAGATAAGCGTCGAAGAAGTGAATCCGGAGCTCGTGCAAATGCAGCGCCGCTTTTGGATCGCTGTTGCCTTGACAATCCCACTCCTGATTCCCATGGCGCTCGATCTCGGCGGCCGGCACTGGAATAATTCTTCGCTGCTCTCCTGGATTCAGCTCGCGCTAGCGACACCGGTTGTCCTCTGGGCAGGTTTTCCCTTCTTTCAGCGCGGTTGGGCATCCATCGTCAACCGTCACTGGAATATGTTCACCCTCATCGCGCTCGGAACGGGATCTGCTTACGGGTTCAGCCTCTTCGCTGTGCTTTTTCCGCAATCGATTCCCGCGGCGTTTCGCGGCCGAACCGGCGAATTGCCCCTTTACTTCGAGCCTGCGGCTGTGATTACCACTCTCGTCCTTCTCGGACAGGTGCTCGAGCTGCGCGCCCGCGCCCAAACCGGCAGCGCGTTAAAAGCGCTCCTCAATCTGACTCCTAAAACCGCGCGCCTCGTCAGCGGCGGCGAGGAACACGACATCCCACTCGAACGCATCGTCGTAGGAAACCGCCTTCGAGTTCGTCCTGGCGAAAAAGTTCCCGTCGATGGCGTCATTCTCGAAGGCTTCAGTTCGATCGATGAATCGATGCTCACAGGCGAGTCGATTCCCGTTGAGAAAGTATCCAGCGATCGCGTTACCGGAGGAACCGTCAACGGAACCGGCGGCTTCCTCATGCAAGCGGACCGCGTCGGCGTCGATACTCTGCTCCAACAGATTGTACGCTTGGTTGGCGAAGCGCAAAGGACCCGCGCGCCCATTCAGCGCCTCGCGGATATTGTAGCGTCCTACTTCGTTCCAGCCGTCGTGCTCGTTGCGGTCGTCACTTTTCTCGCCTGGGCCTTCTACGGACCCCAGCCGCGCTTCAGTCACGCTCTGGTGAACGCCATCGCGGTATTGATCGTCGCCTGCCCTTGCGCGCTCGGTCTTGCTACGCCCATGTCCGTCATGGTCGGCACGGGACGCGGCGCGGCGGCGGGTATCCTGGTCCGCAACGCCGAAGCTCTCGAACTGCTCCATGCAATCGACACGCTGGCCGTCGATAAAACCGGCACTCTCACCGAAGGCAAGCCGAAGCTCATGCTTGTTCAGGCGTTCAATGGCCACTCCGAATCGGAAGTGCTGCAACTCGCCGCCAGCCTTGAGCAATCGAGCGAACATCCGCTCGCCGGCGCAATCGTAGCGGCGGCCAAGGAGCGTAACCTTCCTCTACAAAAAATCGAAAATTTTCAATCCATCGCCGGAAAAGGCGTAAAGGGAATCATCGCTGGCCGCGGCGTGCTGGCCGGCAATCGCAGCCTGCTCGAAGACGCGGATATTCGGACGGATGAGCTCTCCATTCGCGCGGAAGTCTTGCGCGGCGAGGGCCAATCCATCGTTTTTCTCGCTATCGATGGAAAGCCGGCCGGGCTCGCGAGCGTGGCCGATCCCATTAAGCCTTCAACCTTCGAAGCGGTCAAGCTGCTTCATGCGGAGCGCGTTCGCATCTCCATGCTGACCGGAGATAACCGCGCCACCGCGCTCGCCGTCGCCAGGCAGCTTGCGATTGACGATATCCATGCGGAAATTCTGCCGGGTGAAAAGGCCGAAGCAGTCCAAGCGCTGCGGGCCGCCGGCCACATCGTCGCCATGGCGGGCGATGGCATTAACGACGCCCCAGCGCTAGCCGCCGCGCATGTCGGCATCGCCATGGGAACCGGAACCGATATCGCCATGGAAAGCGCCGGCATCACGCTCGTTCATGGAGATCTTCGCGGCATTGTCCGCGCCCTGCGCCTCAGCCGCGCCACCATGCGCAATATTCGCCAGAATCTCTTTTTTGCTTTTTTCTACAACATCCTCGGAGTGCCGATCGCCGCCGGAGTTCTCTATCCCTTCTTTGGCATCCTGCTCAGCCCCATCATCGCCAGCGCCGCTATGACTTTTAGCTCCGTCTCCGTGATTTCCAACGCGCTCCGGCTGCGAAACGTCAAACTGTAGAACCGGCTTTTCTGGAGCTTCTTATTGCTTCTTCGTAACTGGATACTCAGCCAATCCCCAGCAGAGCGGCCCAAAGCCCGCGCACGTCCTGGAGCAGCGAAAGGGGGGCCGCGCAAGCCAACATCGCGGTGCGTGCCCGCCAATCAAGGCTCTTGATCTGATCGCAAAGCACGACGCCTCTCACCGGGAGGCCGGACGGCAATTCCACCTCGAACGGATATCCTTTCTTCTGAGTTGTTATTGGCAAACGAGCGCCAATCCGGCCTTAGCGTTATAGCTCTTCGGAGAACAAACGAGGGCGGGACGTTTTCCGGCCTGCTCATGTCCTGCCTGAGGATCGAAACTGATCCATATCAAGTCTCCTGCGTCGGGAACATAAGCAATCGGTTTCGGCGTGCCAAAGGTCCGGCGGCTCACCAAACCTCATTGGCCGCCGGCTCGCCCCAGTGTGTTTCTTTGTGCCGGTTTTTCGCCGTAATCGCAGCCACCAATCTGTCCAGCGTCTGTGTCCGCCGGACGGCGCGGAGGACGATCACACCTGTGTCTTCCACGTCGAACGTCACTTGATCTCCCTCGGAGAACCCAGCCTGGCTCATCACCTGTTTAGGTATGCGTACCGCCGAGCTGTTACCCCGTCATCGAACTCCTGCCGGGTGGTTACAAGGTGGAAGATGATGCGTGCGAGTTTGTGAGCGGCGGCGGTAATGGCCTTCGGTGCGCCGAGTTTCGCGCGCATTCGACGATAGAAATCTCCCAGCCCGGACTTGCTGTGATGGAGTGACTGGGCGGCCATTCGCAGGGATGTGGACGCGCGACACTTGACTTTGCGAGTTCCCACCCAGAGAACCTTCCCTCCGCTGATGTCGTTATCCGGGCACAAGCCCATCCAGGACGCGAACGCGGAGGCACTGCGGAATTTCGTGAAGTCCGGTCCGATCTCTTCGAACAGCGTCTGCGCGATCCCTATTCGGATGCCGGGAATCTTTGTCAGATCCACGCCGAAGATGCGTTTGAGTTCAGTTCGTAATCCCGCCTCAGCGGACACGGCCTTACGTTTGGATTCAGGCGCAGGCTTGTCGGTGCTGGAACCGGTTGGCGTCGCCGGGGGCTGGAAATCATCCAGGGCGCGGCGAATCTCGCGGTCGCAATCCTCAATCAGCTGCTGATAGTTGCGATAGGCTGCCACCGACTGCCGCAGCGAACAGGTGCTCGGTCCGGTAATCGCCACCAGCGACTTCGCGATTACCTCTTCGCTCGCTTTGATGCGGTCATGACGAAGTTTTGCGAGAGTAAAAGGGCTACGCTCACCATTCAGAATGGCATCGATGATGGCCAGTCCTGTTAGTCCGGTGATATCGCTGATCACATGATGCAGTTGCAGGTTCATCTGATCCAGCGCTTTTTGCATATGATTCACGTGTGTGGCGCCCATCTGCACCAGACTCTCTCGGCGCCGAAGCAGCGCACGCACGGCGCAGATCTCCTGTTCCGGGCGATAGGAGGCGCGCAACAGACCGACCGAATGCAGAAAACTGAAGCCATTGACAGTCGGAAACATCCGTGCGTCGGCCGGGCACGTTCTTCACATGCCGCGCATTTACGAGGCACACTTGGAAACCACGATCCTCCAGAATCTGAAAAAGAGGAATCCAATACACGCCGGTCGATTCCATCGCGACCGTCTCAATGGCGCATCTCTTCAACCAATCGGCCAGCGCGTACAGAATGCTTGGTTAAGGCCGCCACTGATGTTAAAACATTCTTGTCTTCAAATGTCTAATTATTTAGAGAATGATGATCTTGTATCAGTTTCCGGTATATTACAGATCGACGGAGCATATTCACCTTGATTTCACCGGACATCTTGGTTCCCCGCCATATCCTTTCTCTGAAATCGTATGAGCCTGGTCTCGATGCCAAGCAGGTTCGGGAGCGATTCGGCCTCACCCGAGTGGTAAAGCTGGCTTCAAATGAGAATCCGCTCGGATCGTCTTCGATGGCCATCGAGCGCGCGCAAGAAGCCCTTGGCAGCATGTTTCTCTATCCCGATAGCGGATTGGCGCTTCGCCGCAAGCTCGCCGAACGCTTCCACTTGAAATTGGAGAACGTCATCGCCGGCGCCGGAAGCGAAGGCATCATGGCGAACATCGTACGGACTTTTCTCTGCGATGACGATGAAGTCCTTACTACCGAGGCTGCTTTCCTGGGTTTCCAGATTTTGGCTCAAGGGCGCGGGATCGCCTATCGCACTGTTCCGTACCGGAATTGGCGCTACGATCTTTCAGCGCTCGCCGAAGCAACCACAGCGCGCACCAAGCTCATTTATCTCGCCAATCCGAACAATCCAACCGGCACATTCTTCACCCGGGAAGCCTTTGAGGAATTTCATCGCCGGATTCCGGGACGCGTACTGATCATTCTCGATGAAGCCTACTTTGAATTCGCCGCGAGCGAAGCGTCGTATCCCGATTCCATGCATTATCGCTTCGATAATGTGATTACGCTTCGGACTTTTTCAAAAGTATACGGCTTGGCGGGAGTTCGCGCCGGATACGGCTTTGCGCACGAAAATCTCATATCTGTATTGCTGAAGGTGAGGCTGCCCTTTGAACCAAGCGGAATTGCGGCGGCAGCCGCGGTGGGCGCTCTCGAAGACCAGGCTTTCGTGCGGAGGTCGATTGAAAGTAACGCCCGAGGCCTCACTTTTCTTGCCGAATCTCTCCACGCTCTCGGCTTTGAAGTTGTACCTTCCGCGGCCAATTTCGTGATGGTCGTTCTCGAAAATGAAGAGCAAGCCCAAGCCATCTTCGATTCCCTTCTGCGGCAAGGCGTGATCGTTCGTCCACTGAAATCTACCGGGCTACCCCACTGTCTTCGCATTTCAGTTGGTACCGAAGAAGAAAACCAAATCTGCGTCGAGGCGCTTCGTCGGGCGCGAGCGAAAATTGAGACGGGCCCCTATGCCACAACTTACTGAGCAATCTGAAAAGAAATCCCCGGCGCAGAACGATTTTCTACCCATTCACGGCACGGATCATGTCGAGTTTTATGTGGGGAACGCCAAACAGGCGGCATATTTCTATCGCGTCTGCATGGGCTTCGCTCTCGTGGCGTATCGAGGTCCCGAAACCGGCGCCCGCGACCGGGTTTCCTACGTTCTGGAGCAAGATAAGATCCGTTCATCCTCACCGGCCCACTGCTCCCATCCGGTGAGATTGCCGATCACGTGCTCCGTCATGGCGATGGAGTGAAGTCCATCGCGCTCTGGGTGGATGACGCCGAATCCGCATGGACGGAAACGACCGCTCGTGGCGCTCTCAGCGTTCAGGCCCCCATCACTATCCAGGATGAACGCGGCAGCGCGCGGTTATCTTCAATTGCGATCTACGGCGACACCGTTCATACCTTTGTCGAGCGTCGGAATTATCAGGGCGCTTTCCTTCCGGGCTTTGCCCCGGTCCCAGTGCCTGACCGCGTCTCGAGACCTGCCGGCCTTCTTCACGTCGATCATATTGAAAGCGTCACCCTGCTGCGCGACCAGGGCCTCGAGTTTCTCTCCATCCCGACCGCTTACTATGACGACCTGACCGCCCGCGTGGGAAAGATCGACGAGCCGGGTTGATAGACTGGCTCAACTGGGCATTCTTGCCGACCGCGACGACGAGGGATACATGCTGCAGATTTTCATTAAACCCGTTGAAGACCGGCCCACGCTCTTCTTTGAAATCATTCAGCGGAAGGGCAGCTGGAGCTTCGGAAAAGGCAATTTCAAGGCCTTATTTGAAGCCATTGAGCGCGAGCAAGCCAGACGCGGAAATCTGTGAGTAAACCTGGCGGCGCTGTCCCAATCCAAGCTCCGGAAGCCGGAACTGCGCTCTTTTCACGTCGATATCTGCTGCCGTTCGTGCTGGTCACAGCGTTGTTCTTCCTGTGGGGCATCCCCAACAATCTCAACGATGTCCTGATCCGTCAGTTCATGAAGTCTTTTGAGATCACCCGCTTCAAAGCCGGGCTGGTGCAGTCGGCGTTTTATCTCGGCTATTTCTGTTTCTCCATTCCCGCCGCTTTGATCATGCGAAAGTTCGGCTACAAGAGCGGCCTGGTTACCGGCCTATTCCTCTATAGCGCAGGAACGCTTCTCTTTTGGCCCGCCGCAATCGTTCGGAATTACAGCTTCTTTCTTTTTGCGCTATTCGTAATCGCCAGCGGTCTTGCCTTTCTCGAAACCGGAGCGAGTCCGTTCATCGCCCAACTCGGAGATCCAGCCACTTCGGAGCGCCGCTTAAACTTTTCCCAGGCTTTTAACCCGCTCGGGTCAATCGCCGGCGTGCTGGTCGGAACCGCCTTTATTTTCTCCGGGATTGAACTGACACCGGTCCAAACCAGCGCGATGAAGGTGGCCGGAACGCTCGAACCCTATCTTCGTCAGGAGACCCTGCGGGTAATCAGGCCCTATTTGGTTCTGGGCGCCATCGTCGTCATTTGGGCGATTCTGATTATCCGGACCAAATTCCCGAAAATAGCCGAAGAGTCATCCTCCGCCGCGACCGTGAACCATGGCAGCTTTCGCGAATTACTCAAGTACCCGCACTTTATCCAAGCGGTACTGGCGCAGTTCTTTTATGTCGGAGCGCAGGTAGGAACCTGGAGTTACTTTATTCAATACGTTCAGGACTATGTGCATGAATCGGAGAAGACCGCCGGTTACTTCCTCAGCGGCACCCTGATCGCTTTCGCCGTGGGACGCTTTGCCGCCACTTACCTGATGAAATTCATCCGGCCTGGCTTGCTGATGGGCATATACAGCATCGTCAATGTCATTCTGGTCGGCGTCGGCGTCTTGTTTCCCGGCTGGATCGGCCTTTGGGCGGTATTCCTGACCAGCTTTTTCATGTCGCTGATGTTTCCGACAATCTTCGCGCTGGGCCTGAAAGGCCTCGGCCCGAACACGAAAATCGCCGGCTCGTTCATCGTAATGGCGATTATCGGTGGGGCTGTATTCACGCCTGTGATGGGTCTTGTCTTCGAAGCGACAAAGAGCATGGCGATGGCCATGCTGCCGCCCCTAGGCTGTTACATATTTATCGCTTATTTCGCTTTCGTCGGATCTCGCGTGCGGCTCCCGCTTGCGGCAACCGCAACAATGCCATAGTGGCTGCCGATCCGCGGTTGTTCTACGGTCTCCGGAAGTCGCTCGCGCAAGGTAAACTCGGTATCGGATACGGACGTTCCTTTATGGATGACATTCGCTATAAACCCGTCGCTACCCTCGTTCTGGCTCTCTCCATTGGTTGCGCTCCAACATACGCTCAGAAAATCCGGGAACCTGAACCTGCTCCGTTGCCTCCGCCGATCGTGGCGCCTCTGGATCGGCCGTACCCTGGAACGATCGGGCTGCTGGTAGATGTAACTGACATTCAGCGCCGTGTTGTGAACGTGCGGGAGATGGTTCCAGTCGAATCCGGCGACCTCACTCTGCTCTATCCCAAATGGATTCCCGGTAACCACTCACCAACCGGACCAATTTCTAAACTGGCTGGACTTGTCATCACAGCCGACGGCAAGAGGATTACCTGGGTGCGCGACCGTGTAGATGTTTATGCGTTTCATCTCACTGTCCCTTCGGGTGTCAAGACGCTCGATGTGGAATTCCAGTACCTGGCTCCCCTGCGTAAGACGGAAGGCCGGATTTCCTTCTCGTCGAGGATCGTCGATCTGGCCTGGAATACAGTTGTGCTCTATCCCGCGGGTTACTTCGGCCGCCGCATCGACTTCTCGCCCAGCATCAAACTCCCGGATGGCTGGCAATTCGCTTCCGCGCTCGAGGTCGCATCGCACCAAGCGAACTTGGTCCATTTCAAGGCTGCTCCCCTCAATACGCTGGTTGATTCGCCGCTATATGCGGGTGTGAACTTCAAGCGCCTGGATCTATCGACCGGGCCGGACAACCCCGTGCATCTCGACGTATTTTCCGACTCGCCCGCCAATCTTTCCATTACGCCGGAAGAATTGCAACTGCATCGGAATATGGTTCGAGAGGCGCAAAAGCTGTATGCCTCGCGCCACTATAGCCATTACGATTTTCTGTTCCTGCTGAGCGATACAGTCGGCGGCGTCGGCTTGGAGCACCATCAGTCCAGTGAAGATGGAACCAGATCGAATTACTTCACCGACTGGGCGGCGGGTATCGCGAGCCGCGATTTGTTGGCGCACGAGTATACTCACTCTTGGAATGGCAAGTTCCGGCGTCCCGTCGGTCTTTGGACGCCCAATTTCAACGTTCCCATGCAGGACGACCTGCTCTGGGTTTATGAAGGATTGACCCAGTACTTTGGGTATGTCTTGACGGCGCGCTCCGGTCTACGCACAGCGGCGCAGACACGTGACTTGATCGCTAGAGTGGCTGCAAACTTCGATGTGAGCCCCGGTAGAACGTGGCGGCCCTTGATCGACACGACGAATCAACCGGCCGTTTCGCAGCGCAGTCCCGTAAGTTGGGTCAGTTGGCAGCGCCCGGAGGATTACTACACAGAAGGCATGCTGATCTGGCTGGATGCCGATACAAAGATCCGCGAGCTAAGTGGCGACAAGAAGTCACTGGATGATTTTGCCAAGCTCTTCTTTGGAATGGATAATGGCAGCTATATCACTCAAACTTACTCGTTACAGGACGTCATCGCCGCATTAAATGCAGTCCAACCCTACGATTGGGCGAATTATTTGCAAACTCGCGTGTATGATCTTGCGCCCCACGCTCCGGAAGACGGTATTTCCCGTGGCGGCTATCGTCTGGCCTATAGCGACACGCCTGCCGATTGGCTGAAACGGGAAGAGCGGCCCGACATGGCGATCAGTTTCGCAACGTCCATCGGTATTAGCGTCAAGTCGGACGGCGCCTTGGACAACGTTTGGTGGGATAGCCCGGCGTTTAAAGCCGGAATCACCCCGGATATGCAGATCACCGCCGTGAATGGCATCGCTTTCAAACTGGACGTCCTTCGTACCGCAATCACCGAAGCGGAAAAGAGCCGATCACCGCTGAAACTGCTGGTCAAGCGAAATGACGAGTTCCAGACCATTGACTTGGATTATCACGGAGGTCTACGCTATCCGAAACTCGACCGCGTCGATGGCGCCCCTGATCGCCTCGATGCGATTCTCGCTCCGTCGAAATAGCCGTCGCGCGCGCGGGGTGCCGCTTCCAGCGCTACACGCCTTATCGCGACGCGGGAGATGACGTAAATCGGTACGTATCCAGCGATTCCCGCTTCATCTCGATGCTGTAGCCGGGCCGTGTCGGCGGCAGATAGCACCCATCCCGCATGTGAACCGGGTCCAGAAAATGCTCGTGCAAGTGATCGACGTATTCAAGCAGCCGGTTTTCGAGTGATCCGGATACGCAAATATAGTCGAACAACGCGAGGTGCTGCGCGTACTCGCACAATCCGACGCCTCCAGCGTGCGGGCAGACCGGCACCCCGAACTTCGCCGCCATCAGCAGCACCGCCAGAATCTCATTCACCCCGCCCAAGCGGCAACTGTCTATCTGGCAGAAATCGATGGCTGAAGCTTGGAAAAATTGCTTGAACATTACTCGGTTCTGGCAGTGCTCTCCCGTCGCAACTCGAATCGGAGCAATCGCTTTACGGATCGCGGCGTGGCCGAGCACATCGTCCGGGCTGGTCGGCTCCTCAATCCACCATGGATCGAACTGCGCCAACACTTTCACGCGCTGAATCGCCTCATCCACGTCCCAGCGCTGGTTCGCGTCCATCATCAATTGCCGGGAGCCGATCTCTTCGCGAATAATGGCGCACCTGCGGATATCGTCTTCGGCGTCGGCGCCCACTTTGATCTTGAAATGAGTCCACCCTTGTGCAATTGCCGCGCGGCAAAGCTCGCGCAATTGGAGATCGGTGAAGCCCAGCCAGCCGGCCGAGGTCGTATAAGCGGGATATCCCCGGCTCCGCATTTCGGCCTCGCGGGAAGCGCGAGTGGGTAAATTGTTTTGCAGAATTCCCAACGCTTCCTCAGGCGTAAGAGCGTCGCTAATATAGCGGAAGTCGATGCACGAAACGATTCGCTCCGGCATCATGTGCGCTAAGAGTTCCCACACGGGCTGATTCTCTGCTTTCGCCCAAAGATCCCAAACCGCGTTCACGATCGCAGCGGTCGCAAGATGAATCACGCCCTTCTCCGGCCCTACCCATCGGAGCTGGCTATCTCCCGTGATCATCCGCCAGAACGCTCCCATGTTCTCCGTAAAGGATTCGAGCGTCTTTCCCTCAATCAGCGGGGCCAGCGCGCGAATTGCGGCAACGCACAACTCATTGCCCCGTCCAATGGTAAAGGTGAGTCCATGGCCTTCGATTCCATCGTCTGTGTGCAGAATGCAGTAGGCTGCTGAGTAATCCGGATCCACGTTCATTGCATCGGACCCGATATGCTGCCGGGACGTTGGGAAGCGGATATCGAGCGCTTCAACTCGGGTTATGCGGATAGGCATCTCAGATCAAAGTATCGGAGCGGCCATTCGATGTTCAACGGCCAGACTGCGACTACGGGAGGCGACGCACAAGCTCGCCAATCCCCGA
>JGI20203J14952_1000035_pt1 | contig 17011 bp, 13 predicted proteins | sample NGESurdeep092012_9_FD_14952 | JGI IMG/M metagenome (IMG submission 14952)
TTCGACGCCACACATCCGAGGTAAGAGCCGTATGCGTGAGCAGCGCACGTACGGATCTGTGCGGGGGGCGAGCAGCGATGCTCGTCCCTACCGCGACCAGCGAGTTCGTTAGCATGGACAACCACTTGGCCCAGAGGTCAACCCAGTCGCGGTTCGCCGGAACCGCTAGCGCACAAGAATCACGTACTCGCGGAGCAGCCCGTCCGGCGCTCCGTCCACATCTCGAGCATAGAGGCGGAAGAAATAAACGCCCGTTTCCGTAACCGGCGGAAGGGTAGTTTGAATTCGCCCGTTCTTGCCGAGCGCATAACCCGTCCACATCCGTGTTCCATACCTGTCGACGAGTTCGGCGATGAAGAAGGGTTCCTGTAGGTCATACGCGTTTGCCGTGAGGAGCAGCGGGCGGCCTACGGCAGCTTGCGCGAAGCTGGCGGATCGATTTGCGCTCACTTCGACAGCGACCGCTCGAACCGAAGGGTCGAAGAATTGCGGAACCGAAATGCAAATCAATAATGACAGCAGCAGCAGTAGTCCGACCAGCGCCTGTGGAATCCCGCAGAATCCTTTCCGTAACTCTCGAAGAGAGCGGCTCACCAAACCCGGCAAGGCTTCTCGCCGCTTGGAAAGCGTTTCCAGAAGAGAGTTCAACCGTTCGCGGTCGCCTGCTTTGAACCATTCCTCGGGAATATCGGGGCTGGCTGAATGCAAGTCTTCATCCGTTAACAGGCGAATCCGAGAGGGTATAAATTGAACTGTGTAAACGGCCATCGGAAAGGATCACACTGAGGAGACCCGATGGCTATTGATCTTAAACTCATCGACAAGTTATTAGCAGACTACAAGAAGCCGGAAGACATTATTGGCGAAAACGGCCTGCTGAAGCAATTGACCAAAGCGGTGCTGGAGCGTGCCATGCAAGCCGAGATGACGGAACATCTGGGCTATGAGAAACACGATCCGTCCGGGCACAACAGCGGCAACTCGCGCAACGGCGCGACGACCAAGACCCTGAAGGGGGACTTTGGGGAGGTGCCATTAGAGACACCGCGCGACCGCAACGGCAGTTATGAACCGAAAATTATCGGCAAAGGCCAGACGCGATTCACCGGTTTCGACGACAAGATCATTTCGATGTACGCGCGAGGCATGAGCACGCGTGAGATCCAAGGGCATCTGGAGGAGATCTACCAAGTCGAGGTGAGTCCGACACTGATTTCCAATGTCACCGAAGAGGTGATGGAGGAGGTCAAGAGCTGGCAGAGCCGGCCACTGGACGCGGTGTATCCGATCGTATATCTGGATGCGTTGTGCGTGAAGATTCGCGAGGCCGGGCACGTTCGCAACAAAGCGGTTTACGTGGCGATTGGTGTCAACATGCAGGGCAACAAGGAAGTGCTGGGGCTGTGGGCAGGCCAGGCCGAAGGGGCGAAGTTCTGGTTGCAGGTGCTCACGGAGTTGAAGAATCGCGGAGTCAGCGACGTTTTCATCGCCTGCGTGGATGGACTGAAAGGGTTTCCAGAAGCGATTGAGACGGTGTTCCCGCAGGCTCAGGTGCAACTCTGCATTGTGCATCAGGTGCGGGCTTCGCTGAACTACGTTTCCTGGAAACAACGCAAAGCCGTGGCCGCGGATCTGCAGCCGATTTATCGCGCCAGCACAGTGGAAGAAGCCGGGCAGCGGCTCGATGAATTCGCCGCAAAATGGGACGCGACGTATCCGACGATCAGCCAGATGTGGCGCCGGAACTGGGAACACTTAACGCCCTTTTTCGCGTACCCGGCCGATATCCGCAAGGTGATTTACACGACCAACGCCGTCGAATCGCTGAACATGTCATTGCGGAAGGTGATCAAAACCAGGGGCTCGTTCCCAAATCAGGAGGCTGCTCTCAAGCTGCTGTACCTCGCCTTGGAACATATCGCGAAGAAGTGGACGATGCCGGTTCAGAACTGGAAAGCTGCCTTACAGCGCTTCGCGATTCTGCTCGGCGCCCGCGTTCCGCAAGCCGAAATGGCGTAAGCAGTTCTTCACTATGAATTATCGGAACAAGAGCATTTCCGGGATGGTGGCTCTGCCCCCAAACCCCCGAGATTTGTCGCTTTTGCGCCAGGACTCCTGGACCGAGGAGCGAGCTGTGCTCGCCACCTCGGAATCCCGGCCTCTGAGTCGTCGCTCGGGTTGCGTCTCCGCAGCGCCCTATCCTCCGCTCAGGTCCGTTCAGTCTACCAGGGATGAAATGTCAGAAAATGCGGGGCCGTTTACACAAAACGCTTGACACACCCGTGAAACGATCATGCTCGACAGCCGTAACATCCTGACCTGGCGGTGCAACAATCTCCGTTTCTTCTTTACGGCGGAAAAAAGGAAGGTAGGTTCCCGGCAGCAACTCAACCTGCACGGCATGGTACTTACCTTCAGATTCGTAGTACTGCTTCAGTTTCTTACGAAGACGGTGTGCCTCCACACGTGCAATAGAATCCTGACTGCGGTCGAAAGCCGCGCTCCGGCCGAACACCTCCCTAGCGATTTTTATTTCACTGATTTGTTCTCCATCGCCTTCAAAATACTTGTCGCAGACGTAAGAGAAGAGCCGGGCCATCAACGGCGAGCGGGTCAAGGTTGCGAGAACGGCGCGTACTTCCGCCTGTTCTTTTTCCCGCCAAGCGATCTCTGTTGCAGACTGCGGCATGTAAATGCTACCGGCTGTCATTGTACGTTAATGGGACTGGGCCGAGTACATTTTGCATTCTTAACACGATGTAACACAAGATTTAACCTAGCGCCGCCGCAGGATCACCCTTATAATTTCAAAAGCTTAGTTCAAGTGGGCCTCTCTCCCGAGGGGCTGCAGTTTTGGTGAGTCGAGTTTTATCCAGTTGAGGGTTCAAGGGGGTCTACATGTTGAAATCTTGGTCTCAGGATTCTGCCGGCAAAAAAGATGTCCGCCGCGGCGCGAGAGTCTCCAATATCTTTGCGGGGGTTGTTCTAGGGGCCATGGCGCTTCTAGGAACCGTTTGTTATGGCCAGCAGCTCACGGCAACATTAAATGGCACGACCTACGATCAGAGCGGCGCCGTAATTCCCAACTCGCAAGTGGTGGTGAAAAATGAGGCGAGCGGCGATGTGCGCCAGACGGTTTCCAACAACAATGGCTTTTTCACGGTAACGGCGCTTCCGCCCGGCAGCTATAGCGTGACTGTATCGGCTGCGGGCTTCCGAAGCTGGCAGCAAAATGGGATCGTTCTGGATCAAGGGGACAACCGCACGCTACCGAATGTGGCTCTCCAGGTCGGAAAGTCGAGCCAGCAGGTAGAAGTGGTGGCGGGAGCGGAGGCGGTTGCGCCGGTGGATACCGGTGAAGTCTCGACTACCCTCAATAGCCACATGGTCAACGATTTGACTATGCAAGGCCGGGACGCGGGCGAGCTACTCAAGATCATGCCGGGCATGGCGCTATCGAGCGGGCTAAGCAACGGCAACAATAATTCGGGTTTCAGCGATCGGGTGGTCGGCACGAATTCCGGCCCGATCGGCAGTTTCTCGGCGAACGGCACTCAGCCCAACGGCGCCATGTCCTACATGCTGGACGGCGCAAACCTGCTGGATCCGGGCAATCAGGGGACTCAGATTGCAAATATCAACCAGGACATGACTGCCGAGGTCAAAGTGCTGATGTCGGGCTACGATGCGGCCTACGCCAAAGGGCCGGTGGTTTTCGAGGCATTCAGCAAGAGCGGCGGCTCGCAGTTCCACGGGGAAGGGTACCTTTATGCCCGCAACAATATTTTCAATTCGGTGGACTCGTTTCAGAAGAGCCAGGGCATAAAAAACGTAAACGCTTACGAGTACTATCCGGGGGGCAACATCGGCGGCCCCGTGATACTGCCCTTCACGCACTTTAACCATAATCGGGACAAGTTGTTTTTCTGGGTCGGTTATGAGTACATGAGGCAACAGCCCTCCGGCACGCTCTGGGAGACTTTCGTTCCGACCGACGACATGCGCGCGGGGAACTTTTCGCCGGCCGCCATGGCCAAGCTTCCGGCCTCGGTTGCAAGCCACTACGGGGCGATCACCGCGGCGCCGTGCGCTCCGGCCGATAACAGATCAACCTGCGATGGGCTCTCTTTCCCCGACGGTATGATTCCCTCCTCGCTATTCGATCCGAATGCGCTGGCGCTGTTGAAAACCTATCCTGCGCCCAACGTGGATCCAGCGACGCACAATGGCAACAACTTTCAGTATCTGGACCAGAGTCCGCAGAATCGCTGGGAGCTTACCGGCAAGATCGACTACGCGGTCAGCGACAGCACAAAAGTGACGGTGTCCTATTCCTATCAGAATGAAACGGATCTGCATCCGGTTCAGATGTGGTGGGCGCCGGCTTTCTCGCTTCCCTATCCCTCGCCGCTCACTGCTCCTACCACGGCGAATGTGGTCATGGCCAACGTAACGCACGTGTTTAGCCCCACGCTTACTAACGAGACCGTGTTCACATACGCGCGGTACATCAATCCGGCGAGTCCGACCGACCCCAAGGCTATCGATCCTGCAACTTACGGATTCAACGTTCCGGGTCTGTTCGGGGCAAAGCGGGTGCAGATTCCGAATATCATCAGTTGGAGCGGCAATGGGGGCTTCGCGGGCTACGACCAGCAGGCCGTTTTCGGCGGCAGCTTCGGCGGAGGGGGATCTTTTGGCGCTACGAAATCGGACCCCGCCCTGTATGACAACTTAAGCAAGGTTGCCGGGACTCATACTATGAAGTTCGGCTTCTATTGGGACACCAACGGAAACATACAATCGAGCGGCAATGCGTATAACGGCACATATGATTTCGAGAACTACGGGAGCACCACCACGGGTAACGTTTATGCCGATCTCCTTCTGGGCCGCGCCCAAAGTTATGCGCAAGCCAGCGCGATTCCGGTGGACGATCTCAAGTACCATCAATATTCGTTTTACGCACAGGATTCCTGGAAGGCCAGCAAGCGCCTGACCCTTAACTACGGCATCCGTTTCGATCACCAGGGCCAGTGGTACCCGGGGACGAGTTCAGGCGCCGCAGTGTGGGATCCGGCGGCATATGAAGCCGCGCCCACGGCCGTCGACGCCGGCTTATCGTGGCATTCGATCAACTCGAACGTTCCACTTTCCGGATTTAAATCTCCACTGTTCTACTACGAACCGCGCCTTGGCGTCGCGTTCGACGTCTTCGGAAACGGCAAGACGGTTCTCCGCGGCGGTTTCGCAGTCTTCCGGTATCAGATCGCCTATAACCTCACGAGCGGTCCCTCTGAACTGCCCGAAGGCGTGATTAACTATACGACTCCCACCGGCCTAACGTCGCTTGCTCAGATTGGGTCGTTCACGCTTCCATCCGGAGCGCCGAACGCCGCGTGCGGGACGGGCTGCAGCGTAAGCCCGCTTCAGATGGGCGATGGAAGGACGCCCTATACGGAGGATTACACCGTGACGATTTCGCAGGCGCTGCCTTCGCGCATGCTTGCGGAGGTTTCCTACGTTGGGAACCGCAGCCGCGACGAACTGACGGCCGGTGGACCGTTGAGCAACATTAACGCTCCGCCGATCGGGTCCTTCTTTGGAACCGATCCTCTGACGGGAGTGGTAAATCCGATTTACAACATTCCCAACACGAACGATTACCGGCCGATACAGACTTACGGCGATATCGATGTCGCCAGCCATGGAAGCTATGCGAATTACAATTCGCTGCAGGCTTCCTTGCAGAAGCAATCAGGCCCGGTCACTTTCCTGGCGAACTACACCTTCAGCAAGGTTATGGGCATCCGAGACAACTACAGCGGTAATGGGCCGAGCGACGGCAACACGGTGGATCCGTTTGTCATTGGCAATAATTACGGCGTTCTGGCGTACGATCACACGCAGATCTTTAATGCGGGGTATGTGTGGAACTTGCCCAGTCCGATGCATGGCAATTTCCTCGCGAAAGGCGTAATCAACGGCTGGACGCTCTCAGGGACTACACAGTTCCAGACGGGCGCGCCGATCCAGCCCAATACGAATGGAAACCTGAATGCAAGTTATGGCAATGTCACGATCGACGGACATACGGTGGGCGTCAGTCCGCAAACCTGGCTGGGTTCTAACGCGACACAACTAGTGCTGGTACCGCTGCTCCCGTGCAACCCAGGTTCTAATTTGAAGTCGGGCCAGTATTTTAACCCGGGTTGCTTTGCGCCGCCGGCGCAAGGCAGCAACGGTACTCTGGTTTGGCCGGATATTCATGGGCCGGCATTCTTCAACAGCGATCTCGCGCTGTTCAAGAGCTTCCATATTACCGAGCGCCAAAGGGTGGAATTCCGTTTCTCGGCATTTAACTTCCTGAACCGTCCGAACCAGCAGTTCGGGTTGGGCGGAAATAATGACCTGACGGTGAACTTCAACAGCGGCGGCCCGTTGTCGCAGACGAATACCAACGGCTTCCTGACTGGCTATCCGGCGCACACAGTCGGCGACCGGTTGGTTGAGTTCGCGGTGAAGTACTACTTCTAAGCAGGGCATTCCAAGGAGCCGTCCACGAAGGGGGTGGCACAGGCCATCCCCTCTTTCCGTCTGCTAAGGTTTGTTTTAAAGCGAATGTCTTTCGGCAAGCGCTGCAGCGCGGCTTCAGGCGTGTTTATCGCGCTGGGTATAGGTTTGGCGCTGTACGGATCGCAGACGTCTCCGAGCCCCATCCGGTTCGCGTTGAAGACCATACCGTTCCGGCTGGAGAATGACCAAACGCCATCACGCAACGCTCCGGAGACTATGGCCGGCGGCGTGGCGATCCTCGATTACAACAAAGACGGCCATCCCGATATTTTCTTCACGAATGGCGCCGACATAGCGACGCTCCAGAAGGATTCTCCCAAATACCGCAATCGGCTTTTCCGAAATGACGGCAACGGCGTGTTCACCGATGTTACCGAAGCGGCCGGTTTGACCGGCACGGGTTACGATATCGGCGTCGCCGTCGGCGATTACGATAACGACGGATATCCCGATATTTTTGTTGCCGGCGTACATCGCAATACGCTCTATCACAACAACGGCAACGGCACTTTTACAGACGTCACGGAGAAAGCCGGGCTCGACCGTTGGAACGATCCGCAATATGGCCCGCTCTGGGCTGAGACGGCAATCTGGGCGGACGTGAACAACGATGGGCTCTTAGATCTCTTCGTCGTGAACTACCTGCAATGGAAATATGACGAGAAGCCGCTCTGTTCCTACAAGGGCGTGGCCGATTATTGTAATCCGAAGCTCTACAAGGGTTCACCCGATCAGCTTTTTTTAAACAAGGGGGATGGGACCTTTCAGGATGTCTCCGCTCAGTGGGGCATTCGAGACAAAGTCGGGAAAGGTATGGGCGTGGGCGTTGCCGATTACGATTTGGATGGAAAGCCCGATTTGTTCGTCACCAACGATGCCTACTATAACTTTCTATTTCACAACTTAGGCGGAAAATTTGAGGAGGACGCGTTTCCAGCCGGCGTCGCTCTTCCGGAAGACGGACAATTCGTTTCGGGCATGGGCCTGGATTTCCGAGACTTCAATAACGACGGATACCCTGACATTTTCTTCGTCGCGCTTAACAAGCAGACCTTCCCTCTTTTTCAGAACACAGGCAAGGGCGACTTTCGAGAGGTGACGGCATCCAGCGGAATGCGCCAGATGACGCTTCCGATGGCGGGCTTCGGCGCGGGCTTTTACGACTTCGACAACGATGGCTGGAAGGACCTGTTCGTCACTCGCGGACATGTCGCTTCCTTGCCTCAGCCCGGACAGGAAGTCGACCAATACAACACGATATTCCGCAATTTGGGGGCGAGCGGCAAGTGGCAAGCGCTGACTGAAGAAGCGGGGCTGACCGCCAGCCCTCCGGCCCGGCATCGCGGCTGCGCTTTCGGAGACCTGGATGGCGATGGCCGAATCGATGTGGTTGCGACAGCGCTTTCAAAAGACGCTGAAATCTGGATGAACCGCAGCGAGCACACGGGACACTGGCTAGATATCGCGCTCGAAGGGACCAAGAGCAACCGGGATGGAATCGGCGCGCGAATCAAAGTGGTGACGAAGAGTGGAGCGCAATACAACCACATGACCACCAGCGTGGGCTACGCCTCTTCGAGTGACGGGCCGGTTCATTTCGGCCTCGGCGCCGATAGCACAGCCGAATCCATTGAGATTCACTGGCCGTCGGGCACGGTCCAGAAGCTCGAAAACGTCCAGGGAGACCGCGTGCTGCACGTGAAGGAAGAAGCGCGGTGAAGGGGTGTAGGCGATGCCCCGCGTCACGCGCAATGGTATGCGGAACCTTTGGACATTAAGCGGGCTGTCCTGGCGCGAGCTCGCGCTGCGGACATGGCGCAAGAGCTGGGAAGACGCAGTCTTCGGACAGGCGGCTCGCCTCGCGTTCTATCACTTCCTGGCGGCTTTTCCCGCGCTGCTATTATTCCTTGTTCTGATCGACAGAGCGCGTCTGGAAGGCCTTGCGGTGTTTTCCACGCTGTTCGACACTCTGAGGCAGATCCTTCCCGTCCAGGCGTTTCAACTGGTGCAGGCGGTGGCTGGCCAGATGAAGGGAGTTGCGGGCACTGGAATCGGGATAATTTCCGCCGTCTTGAGTGCAGGCTGGGCGTCAGTTAATGCGAGCTGGGCGCTGATGACGGCTCTGAACACGGCTTATGAGGTAAGCGAGCACCGGCCGTTGAGAAAAGTGATTCCGATTGCATTCGTCCTAACGCTTTCGATCGGCATAATGTTGCTGCTGGCTCTCGCGGCAGTGCTTTTCGGCGGACACTTGGTTCGGCTTGCGGGGGCCGGGCCGGGCGTCCAAGTGATTTTGTTGCGAGGCATTCAGTGGGCCGTGATCGAAGCGTTGTTGCTTAGCTCGTTCGCTTTGATGTACCGATTCGCACCGGATTTAAATGACCGCGAATGGCAGTGGAGCACGCCGGGAGCGATTCTGGCTTCGGGATTATGGATTCTGACAACGGTCTTAACGCGCCTCTATTTTGAGCACTTCCACTCATACGACGTGATGTACCAGCAATTGCGGGGAGTGGCTATGCTGCTGATCTGGCTCTATCTCACTTCTTCTGCGATTCTCATCGGTGGTGAAATGAACTCGGAGATCGAAAAAGCTGCCAAGAGAAGGTGAAAGAGCGTTCTCCCAGTTATCGTTGCCGATCCTTTTCCACTTATGCCGCGCTCTCGTCAATTGCTTTGGCAACCCGATTTGCGGAGCGCGTGGCTGCTTCCTGCCCCCAGTTGAGGTTGTCGCAATAGGCTCCGGCAAAATGAATCCTGCCCTGCGGCTCGATCAACGCCCGCCAGAATTTCTTCAATTCACCCGGTTTATAACTGGTCGTTTCACAGGCCATGCACCACGGGTCGCGCGACCAGTCGATGATCATCGCGTGCTCGATCGTGTCGTTGCTCCCCGGGTAGAATTCACGAAAGGCGGCCAATGCCTTATCCGCCTTCACTCCGGGTTGTGCCGTTCCCACCACCAGCCCACGCCGTGTCTGGACATCGTCCGCCATAGACCACACGTGTTCCAGATCCGGCTTAGAGAATTCGATGTTGATGCTGGCTCCCTGATCTCGCCAGAACTTCGTTCGCGATTGGAAAACCGGGCGAGTTGCCGAATAGTAGGGAACACTCTCCACAGCCCAACGCTTGTTATCCGGCAACGCGGGCGTAATCGGAATTTGTCTGAGCATGACTGCCGACATGCAACACACTAAGTAGTCGGCGGAAATCTGCTTGGATTCGCGAAACTCGCGATATTGCACCGTAACGCCGCTTTCGCTGTACCGAATGCTTGTGACTGGACAGCCGAGCTTTACGCGATCCCCGAGCTTCGCTGCAAAAGTCTCCGGAAGGCGGCTGTTACCGCCTATTAACCGAAAGACTTGCGTGGGCCAGAGCGGCACGCCCCGACGCTTCAGAATCGCTGTATGCCAGACCTCGTGTAGCGCAGACGATTCCCCCCCTGCGAACCGAATTCCCGCGCTTGATGCGCCGTCCTTTTCCAGAAGCTTGGTAAGCGTCATATTGTCAAGATTGTCCAAGCCCACGCCAAAGGGCTTGTACTCATCCTGAAACGCGTCGGTGTACCTGTCGAGGTACAGACTGGGGAGCTGCCACCAGGCGTGCCGGCTCAGGTAATTAATTTCCCGCTGATTGAAACCGAAGCCGGCAAGCACCTTCTTGTCGGCCAGTTGCTCCTCTGAGTAAAGCCGGTCGCCGATGCGCCTCATCATATGTTCGCGCCGGTGATCCTGCATGTACGGCAGATTGAACTCCCGCACATATCCCCAGTACAGCTCGTATCCGGGCTTGGTAAATTGCTCCGCGCCTGCATCCACATACAAGCCATCGGGCAATTCGTCCCGTACCGTCTTGACGTGCCCACCGATCCGTCCGGATGCTTCGAGCACCGTCACCTCATGGCCGCGGCGGGATAACTCGTACGCGCAGCAAAGACCAGCAATGCCCCCACCGCCGATCACAACTTTCTTCTTCTTGCCCGCTGCTTCGCTCCTTTGAGGAGTCAACACGAAGCCGGCGCCGGCTGTAATCTGCAATATTTCTCTACGGGTCATGGGATTCACTCCGATTGCAAAAGTCTATAACAGCGGGATCGCCCGAGCGGACGTCTTCTTGAATACGAGATCTACAAAGCGGTCAGAACGGCTTTGGCTCGCAGATGCGCTAATATAAACTACCCAAAATGGCTCCCCGCCTCCGGAATGGCCGACAGTCGATGGCAACTACGTCATCCCGAACTTCCGCTTGGACGCCTCTCGCAACTACGATCCCTCGCAGCACCTGGACCACATCAGTGTGCCGGTGATGTGGATTAACTCCGCGGACGACTTCATCAATCCGCCGGAGCTGGGCATCGCCGAGCGCATGGTCCTTCAATTAAAGCGCGGGCGCTTCGTGCTTATTCCCATTTCCGATAGAACGCGCGGGCACGGCACCCATACACAGGCCGCTGTCTGGGAAGAGTACATGGCTGAACTGCTCGCCGAGTCCAAGTAGGCGCTGGAATTGAGGCCGGATTTACTGGCCGCTTGTTTTTTCCGATTTATTCAGACCTTTCACCATTTCTAAATGCGCCTGTAAGGTGGGCAGGGTAGTAGAGGCGAACTGCCTTATATTGGGGTCGGTCCCTGCTTGCGCTTCGGACTGGAATTCGTGGACGTCCTCCTCGTGGTCCTTCAATTGATCCTTAACGTAGGCCTTGTCAAAGGCTGCGCCGGACAACTTAGAAAGCTTGTCGATCCGCTTTTGATGCTTAGAGTCGAGCGCGTCGGGGATGCTGAGGTTCTCCTTGCTTGCAAGCTGCTTCAGGTCATCGTTAGCCTTGGTATGATCGTCTACCATCTTCTGTCCGAACTGCTTAACGGCATCGCTGGAAGCCTTTTGAGCGGCCAGTTTGCCGAGTTCCACCTCAGTCATTCCGCCTAGCGCAGCATCTTTGACAAACTTTTTGTCGTCTACCTTCGCCGGCGCTGTGCCGGGATTCATTTCCGGATTATTCACTCCCGGAGTATTGGGGTTTGCTCTCGGCGGGTTGGGATTTGATGGGAGGCTCTGTCCAGCGCCTCCCGAATGTTGTCCGAACGCCCTGTTAGACGGTTGGATACACAAAACTGCCCCAGCCAATATGAGGCTCAGTAAGTTTAGTCGCATGTTTATCTCCCAAAAGCCTGGTCCGCAAACAGCCGCGGGGTAAAGTCGGGGGGCTTTCTAAAGTCCGCCTAACTTATTTGACATGGCCCACCGTAGAAGGTTTCAAGCATGCGGCCCGAAGGCCTGGCGGCCGATGGGGCGGCTCTCGGATGACCTGTCAAAGAGTTCGCTCACGTGTCTTGCGTTAACTTGGAACACACAGGCTATGGCATTCACCAGCGAACCAAAATGTTGCGCCCCCACCGGGGATAGATGCGGCGAGGGCGTCCTTTGGCATTCGGAGGAACAAGCGGTCTACTGGACTGACATCAATCGGTTCTTGATTCATCGTTACGATTCAGTGAACGGTTCCGTGAAATCCTGGCAGTTCGAAGAGCCAGTCACAACGATATTGCCGACGAACAGAGCCGATACCCTGGCGGTCTGCCTTGGCTCTCGAATTCTTTTGTGGGAGCCCGCTTCGGACGCGCGGCGCCCTCAAGGATTTACGCTTCCGAATTGGCCAGCGGTTCGGCTGAACGATGCCGGCGTGGACCCCAGGGGATCGCTCTGGGTTGGCTCCATGCGCAACAACGTGAACCCGGACGGCTCTGAGGGCGAGGCTGGCGGAAACGATGGAATCTTGTACCGGATCGATCCGGACGGAAGCGTTGCTGTATGCGAGGAGCGGATCGGCATCTCAAATACGTTTGCCTGGAGCCCAGACCGCAAGAAATTCTACTTTGGGGATACTCTTGCCAATGTAATTTGGGTATATGCCTACGATGCGCAGACCGGTGCGATCGTAAAAGAAGGTCCCCACTTTGCTGGATTTTCCAGAGGGCTGCCGGATGGTTCGGCCATTGATGAGGACGGCTTCCTCTGGAACTGCCGATGGAATGGTTCGTGCATTGTGCGAGTCTCGCCCAAGGGCAGTATCGATTGCGTGATCGAAATGCCTACGAGGAATATCACGAACTGCACTTTCGGCGGTAAAGAACGGAATATTTTGTATGTCACAACCGCGGCGTCCCCGCGCGATCCCGGCGATCGACTGGCCGGGGGGCTTTTCACGTTAGAGACCCAAGTTCGAGGACTGGCAGAGAACCGGTTTCGAGTTTTTAGCTGAAACAGACGAAGTGCTTCCAACTCGTAACGTAGTATTTTCGATCAATGACCACTGAATCCGCGATTGAATACATGGAAGCACGTCGCGCCCTCGACGCTATCTGTACCGAAGTGCTCAGGCGCGGCAAACAGGGCGTGATTGCGGTCTGCGATGCACACGGCGACCTGATTGCGTTTGCTCGTATGGACGGATCTCCGCTTTCCTCCATCACGATCGCGATGAATAAGGCGTACAGCGCCGCTCGCGAGCGCAAGCCCACCAAGGAGATCGGCAACGCTGCGCGAAACCCCGAGAAGGGCTTTGACATCGGCTACTTCGGTGATGCGAGGTTCACCGGCTGGGGCGGCGGGGTGCCAGTCTGGAAGAACGGTAGCGTCGTTGGCGCGATTGCAGTAAGCGGCCTGCCCCAGGCGGAAGACATCGAGTTGGCAACGCTGCGCGAAACCCCGAGAAGGGCTTTGACATCGGCTACTTCGGTGATGCGAGGTTCACCGGCTGGGGCGGCGGCGTGCCGATCTGGAAGAACGGTAGCGTCGTTGGCGCGGTTGCAGTAAGCGGCCTGCCTCAAGCGGAAGACATCGAGTTGGCGGAAATGGGAGCGGCGATCATTACGGGCTGATTTTGCCTTTATCGCCTACCGCTCGCGTGTACGCGCCTACATTCCGTTCATGCACTGATTCAGTTATGTTGACAGTCAACATGAGCCGAGGTATACTTGTTGACAGTCAACAGGAGCGGCAAGCGTGAAAGAAGTGAAATCCGAAGTGCCCTATGGAACGTTGGATCTGATGATCCTCAAGACGCTTGACAGCATGGGTTCTCTACATGGCTATGGCATCGCGCGCAGGATCGAGCAAGTGGCCGAGGGATCTCTCGCGCTGAACCAGGGTACGATCTATCCGGCGTTGCTGCGGCTGGAGCAGAAGGGCTGGATCCGTTCGGATTGGGGCATCAGCGAAAACAACCGGCGGGCACGGTACTACTCGGTTACCAAGCTGGGCAAACGGCAATTGCTCGCGGAAGAGGCGAATTGGCATAGGACCGTCGCAACGGTTGCGCGGCTACTGGCGAGTGAGCAATGAGTAGCGCGCGCGCCCTGCTCGCGCGAGCTCGGGCGATTTTCCGCACAGACCGCACCGCTCATTTTGACGAAGAAGTAAAACAGCACGCCGATCTGCTTGCGGCGGATTACGTACGGCGCGGCATGACGCAAACCGAAGCGCGCTATGAGGCCTTGCGCAACTTGGGGAATCTCACCTCATTGCAAGAAGACTACCGCGAACAAAATGGCTTGCCGCTGCTTGAAAATCTTTGGCGCGACCTGAAGTTCGCGGTGCGGACGCTGCGGCGCAATCTGCTCTTTACGGCAAGCTGCACAGCAACGCTGGCGGTGGGGCTGGGCTCGATGATCGCGGTCTTTTGCGTGCTCTCCACGCTTCTCTGGAAACCGCTGCCCTATCCAAACCCGGAACGGCTGTTGGTCCTCAAGGAGACCGATCCGGGCAAGGGATTGTGGCCGTTCTCCGAACCGGCGCTGCTCGATGTGCAGGAGCGCTCCCAGTCGTTCGCGGCGGTTGGCGCATACCGGAGCGGTCTTTTCGCATTGACGGGCGCAGGGGAGCCGGAGACGATTCAGGCCGCAGCCGTAACTCCATCCGCGTTTGCGCTGTTTGGGATCAAGCCTATCGTCGGTCGGGTATTTCAGGATTCGCAAAGGTACGTCGTGATCAGTCGCGGTTTGTGGAAGCGGAAGTGGCGGATGAATCCGAATGCGGTTGGGCAAACGATTGCGTTAGATGGTGAAAGCTACACGATTGCCGGGGTTGCCGACCTGCCGACAGATCTTGTGCCAGGCGCGGAACTGCTCCTCCCGCTTTTCCCCAAGGCCACGGAATCCCGCTCAGCGCATGAGATTGAGGCGCTGGGACGGCTGCGGCCGGGCGTAGGCAAAGGGCAAGCGCAGGCGGAGCTAAACACCATCGCCGCATCGATTGCACGCGAAAACCCGCACACTAACGCAGGCTGGGGCATGCGCGCCGTGCCTCTTTCCGATTACCTGATTGGGCGCACGGGCCGAACGATCTGGATGATCTTTGCCGCCGTGACGCTGCTGTGGATACTGGCATGCGCGAATGTGGCGGGAATGCAGATGGCAAGAAGCATCTCACGCCGGCACGAGATGAGCACGCGGATGGCGCTCGGGGCGAGCAGACGCAGGCTTTTCGCACAAACGCTGACGGAGAGCCTGGTTTTAGCATTTGCGGGCTCTCTTCTCGGCGTGGTGATTGCCGGATACGCGGTGGACGCCATTTCACGCCTGGCTCCCGACGCTCTGTCTCTGCCCAGGCTGGCTCACTTGCACATAGATGCGACGACCATGGGAATCGCGGTGGGTTCCATGCTAGTCTCGACTCTTCTGTTCGCAGTGTTCTCAGGCCGACCGGCTGGGCTTCACGCTGGCCGTGAAATCTCAAGGCGCGATCGCGGGCGTGACGCGTTGATTATCGGACAGGTGGCTTTGGCGAGCATTTTGCTTTTGGGCGCGGGCCTTCTGCTGCAGAGTTTCGTTCGCTTGCGGGCGGTGAATCCGGGGTTCGACCCGGAAAGAATTCTGACTGTTCGCGTAAATCTTTCGACTCCGGCTTACGACAGCTTGCGGAAAGTGGCCTTCTTCCACGACACGATAGAGCGGTTGAGCCGGTTGCCGGAAGTGGAATCGGCGGGCGCTACCAACGTAGCTCCCTTCAGCGGCGAGGGGACGGCGAACCGGTTCCGGCTGGAAGGCGAGGCCACATCGGCGGAGTTCCGGGCGGCGGCTTGGAGAGCGGTGACTCCGGGGTTCTTTCACACCCTGGGCATACCGCTGAAACGGGGAAGACTGTTCACGGACCGGGATGCGAACGGTTCACTTGAAGTAGTAATTCTCAGTGAATCGATGGCTAAGAAGTTCTGGCCGAATGAAGATCCGATCGGCAAACGGCTGTTATGGGGAAGATCGGAAAATCCGAAGACGATTGTGGGAATCGTTGGCGATTTGCGGGATTTGGCCGTAGACGCTCCGCCGACGCCCACGATGTTCCGGCCATACGCGCAGCTTTCGGATGCTCCGATGACGCTGGTGATCCGAACCCAGGGAAACCCGGAGGCTGCGACAGCGGACGTTCGCCGGGAGATTCGGGCAATCGACCGGAATGCGGCGCTGGAGTTTCAGCCTTTGCGGCAGGCAATGTCGGACTCTATCCTGCGCCCGCGCGTCAGTCTTCTGGCATTTGCCGCGTTCGCGGCGATGGCGATGCTCACCGCGGCGTTTGGGCTATACGGACTGATCGGCTATCGCGTGAACCAGCGCCAACAAGAGATCGGAATCCGGCTGGCGCTGGGATGCCCGGCCGGTTCGGTGCGCTGGAGCGTTCAGAAGCGATGCCTCGCGCTAGTCTGCGCGGGCCTGGCTATCGGCTTGCCGTTGGCGTACGCGCTCTCCACGCTGATGAGATCTTTGCTCTACGAAACGCAACCCACCCAGGCGAGCGCGTATGCGATGGTGCTGCTCGTTTTCCTCGGCATTGCGCTCACGGCGAGCTACGGTCCGGCGCGTCGAGCGTCGCGGATGGACCCGGCCGCCGCGATCCGCTACGAATAGACGCAGCCGCGCACGGCGGGTTTATGGCCGATTTGAGGCGCTATTTCCGAAGCCGGACACCGCATGGTAACCTTTAGCTTCTTTAGATTTTGAGCCAATATGCCATGCCCGAATCCAAGCTTCAAATAGTACCCATCGGAGGCCTGGGTGAGTTCGGCATGAACTCAATGGCGCTGCGTTATGGCGACGACATCATCGTCATCGATGCGGGCATGATGTTTCCGGAATCGGAGCTGCTGGGCGTCGATATCGTCACTCCCGATTTCACTTATCTAGACCAACACGCGAGTATGGTTCGCGCTCTGATCCTTACTCACGGGCATGAGGATCACATCGGCGGCGTTCCCTTCCTGCTCTCACAGCAGAACCTTCCGATTTACGGGACTGAGTTCACCCTGGCGCTGGTCGAGCGGCGGTTGGAAGAACACGAACTGCTCGATGCGGCCAAACTACACGTGGTAAAGCCGGGCGACCGGATTACCCTAGGCGCATTTGAAATCGAGTTCATTCGCGTCACTCATTCGATTGTG
>JGI20203J14952_1000046_pt1 | contig 14504 bp, 10 predicted proteins | sample NGESurdeep092012_9_FD_14952 | JGI IMG/M metagenome (IMG submission 14952)
AAGCCAACGCTGCGGTTGGGCAACTGGGAAGCATTCTCCCGATCCTACCGCGTGAGACGGCATCCGAGATCAAGCGATGCTGCATCTGCGTTTCGCGGGAGGTCTGCGGGTTTCTGAATTAGTTCGCCCGCGAATTGAAGATCTTCTGCTCCGACCCCAGGCAAACATCCTGGTTCACGGCAAAGGTCGAAAAGAATGTTGGCCACCCGCGGGATGATACCGAAAGTAACTGGCCAAGCGCTTCTCGTCGGGAAAATCTTTTCACTTCGCCAATCACGCTCGGCAGAATGGCGCTTGTAGTCGCGCCAATCCCTTTAAGGCTGATCAGGTTGGTGTCACGCCCCAGTTCCGAACTGACCTCGGTGATCGCTTGCTCCAGTTGCGCGATGCTCTTGTTCAAGCCGCGAATCTGATCGGCGATCACCCGCAGTTCGAGCAAAACCATTGCATCGAAGGGCAACGACAGTACCTCCGCCAATCGCTTCTCGCTCGACAGGGCTTCCTTCAGCAAACTCGATCACGACGTGAAATCCTGGATCCGACGGGCAAACTCGCCGCCTGAAAAAACTTAAGAACTTGACTCATTTACGACAAATTCTTCGGTTCAATACCTTTGGCGACGGAGTGCCTGGAAATCCAACTGGTTCTCAAGGCCTACTGCGGGCAGTCCGTAGCGGGTGCTTTCTGAAGGTCAACCCGATTTGGTATTCCGGCTAAACAAAACCAAGTAGACCGTAAAGCTTCCCCGTGCGCTGTGACAACTCGAAATCCGGATAGTGAACCTCCGAGCGGCATACCTACAGCTCCGGTGATAATTTCAGTAAGTTCACCATCCCTAGCTATCGCATTTCGATGTAGGTGTCCGGCGAAGACGTATTTCACACCAGCTTGTTCCAGGACATGGAGGTATTTGAGACGAGCTTGCCTCGGAATATTGAAGTATCCATCATTCTCATCTGCACTTTTTACGAAATAAGGTATGTGTTGGAATACGATGATTTCGGTGTTTGGAATGGAATGCGCATCTCCTAGTGTCTTGGCAAGCCAGCTCTCTTGCTCACGCGCTGCAAGCGGAGCGCTCTCGGGTGCGCGTATAAGATTTGAATCGAGCACAACTCCTAGAATATTTCCCGACACAAACGTAAAGTAGTCATGCCCTATAGCTCTCCGATAGGCATCGAGAGTTTCACTTGTTGGGATGTCGCCAACATCGTGATTGCCAGGGACACTATATACAGCGATGTCAGGAGCGAGCTTCGCTAAAATGCGCTTATATTCGGCGATTTCATTGGGATCGCCATGTCGATTGACTAAATCACCGCAGACGACGACGAACTTTGGATGAAGCCGGTTGGCACTGGCGATCGCAAACTCGAAGTTGGTCGTCTCTTGACTGAAGCTCTGGTCGTCTGTGTACATGCCGAATTGGGGATCTGACATGACGGCAAAAAACCAAGGCGGTTGTGCAGCAGGAGCCAGCACATATGAGAAAGCAGCCAAAGAGAAGACGAGCGCAAAAACTCGCATCTTAAAGTTAAACTGACTGAGTATCTGAACGTTTCGCGTACCACAAGCTGTGGCAACACGCCCGAATGAAATAACGCTCCTCATGTTGATTCCTCCGTTATTCGCTGTGGAATCAGAGCCGGCCCGGCCTGATCCGTTTGCTGGTCTGACATGCGCCCGTTTTTCGCCCACTTAGTTATACACCCGTTTGTTTCATCCGCCAAGTCTCTCTTCACCGTATTGTCAGTCAGGTTTTCCGCGAAGCGGAAGCAGGGTCAAGGTCGAGCGTAAGCGAGCCGGAGGGAGCCTTGACTTGCGATCCCCGGAGCGGTATCAGGATTAGCTACGGCGAAGAAAAAGCGTTTCCGCAAACTCCGCCGGCGTTCGATATCCCGAAGCTGCTGTGAGGCCCTTAGCGGTTGTACTCGTGGAGCTAGGCGCGGACTTTGCGCCGTGCTTCCCATAGGTTTCGAAACCAGGTTGTATTCAATTGATTTATCCCTGAGCCGGCGTGGAAGCTTTCGCGTTCTGCGCGGGTTTTCCGGACTGAATGTGAACGAGTTCGATCCGCCGATCGATTTCCCAGGAGAGGAAACGCCGCGAGGTTCACTCCCGTTATCCATTCGGATGCGTCCTGGTTTGCCGCGCTGCGCAATGATGCTGTCGAGCGCTCGAGTCACTCTTCGGCTACGAATTATTATAGTATTCGACTGCGAGCGAAAATCGGGGCTCACGTGAGGTCCAAACAGGTGTTTGAATTATCACTCGTGATCGCCCTCGATTCTTTCGGCCATGCTGCAATTTCACGTGCGTCACGGACGTTCACTTCGTGCGAAACTCTTGAGAAGTTGCGTCTTTGGGTTCTCCTTCTTCGTTCTGGGCCGAAGCTCAGCTCCTCAATTTCTACTGATCGCGATTAGCGAAGGCACGTCAGTGGACGGGTGTGCAAGCGAGAAGCGCGAAGTTTGAGTGAAGCAGCGAAGGTAAGGCATCGTAGCTCTGTCCAGGGGGATGGACTAATCGGTACGGCCTTAGCTTGGAGGCGATTGACACCGAGAGGAGGTTCGCTGAAAGTAATATTCATTAGTACATTTTTAGTCGACCGCACATTCCTATTTATTTACTGAACCAACAGGAGAAAACAATGCCTACTTTACGCATGGCGCGGCTTTTCGTTGCCTTGGTAGTTTGTGTTCTAACGATGTGGGGTCAGGTGTATTACTCGACACTTGTCGGAACAGTACGCGATACGAGCGGAGCCACCATCCCAAGAGCCAGTGTGACAGTCACCGAAATCAGTACGGGAGTGACGACTTCCACTTACACGGACGACTCCGGGGATTACCGTCTGGAAAGCCTGCGTCCCGGCCTTTACGATGTCGCGGTGAGCAGCAAAGGCTTCAAGACGGAGGTCATTAACAAGGCTGAGCTTTTCGTGACACAGACCTCGCGCGTAGATGCCAAGTTGGAAGTGGGCAGCACGACCCAGAGTGTAATAGTATCGGGCGAAGCACCCTTGGTGCAGACCGAGAGCGGCGAACGGGGCGCCATCCTGAACACGCGTGAGATCGAAGCACTTCCACTGGAAACTCGCAACATCACCGAGTTAACTTTCCTGGTGCCCGGGGTAAGTTCCACGCAATCAGCTAGTTATGGCAGTGCGGAACCAGTCGGTAACGTCAACGGCAATCTGGAATTCGCCAATCAGTACAACGTAGACGGGGGGTTCTTCACCAATTCCCTTACCTCGCAGCCGATCGAATTCATCAATATCGACACGATCGAGGAATTCCGTGTTGAGACCTCGAACTACTCGGCGGAAATTGGAATGCATTCAGGCGGGATCATCGACATCGCGACCAAGCACGGGACCAACGACCTGCACGGTTCGTTATACGAGTTCTTCCAAAACGACAAGCTGAATGCGCGGAATTTCTTCGCTGTCGGCAAGCCTCCCTTGCGGTACAACCTGTTTGGCGGCACGGTCGGCGGCAAGATCATCAAGGACAAGCTGTTTTATTTCGGCAGCTATGAGGGCGTGCGCAATGATAGTCCGCAAACTTTCCTGTCACAAGTGCCGACGGCGGCCGAGCTCCAGGGTAATTTCACGCCGGGGACGGGAGCCAAAAATGCCATTCCGTATGATCCGTATAGCCTCGATTCATCCGGGAATCGGGTGCCGTTTCCCAACGATACAATTCCGCAGAGTCTCTGGAATCCAGTCAGTATGAAATATCTTGCGTATTGGCCGAAACCGAACCTCGCAGGAAGTCCCAACTTCATCTACAATGGCGCGGCAGTGAATAATTACGACCGCTATTCCAGCCGCTTCGATTACAACATCAGCTCGAAAGACACACTCTACGGCCGGTATGGGCACCAGAACAATCCAAGCTTCGCGCCCGGGCCGCTCCCCGGCGATGGAAATGGAGGCAACACCGACACATTTCAGGGGACCGACGCGGTGGTGGCCTGGACGCACATTTTCACCCCGGCCAGTCTCAACGTAGTGCGGCTTTCCTTTGCCAATGGAACCGATAGCCAATATCAGGCGAATTTCCAGGGGCAGAACATCGTTCAACAGTTGGGGNTNCCGTATTCGTCCCAGCTAAGTTCCTNTGATACCGGNTGTCCNCCGATTTCCTTTAGCAATGTCTCGACNGNGGGGACCTGCTCGTATAACTACAACCTTCACTATCCTGAGCAAACCTACTTCTTGACCGACGATTATAGTTTGCAGCGTGGGAGCCATTCTCTCAAAATGGGGTTTCTCACGATGCGATATCTGGCGCACTCTGTGCTAGGCAGGCCCGGCGGTGGCGGATTTTCATTTAACGGCATCTACACCACGCAGGTCAACGATGCCACCGGCGGACAGCCATTCGCCGATTTTCTGCTGGGAGCCCAAAGCTCACTCGGTTACACAGCGTCTGCCCTGAATGAAGATCTTCGCGAAAACGCCTATCAGGTCTATTTCCAAGACGACTGGAAGGCGAGCTCAAGATTGACTCTGCAACTCGGGCTGCGGTACGACATCGATCTCCCCCCCTATGCGAGCAATGGGCAAGCAACGGGGTGGGTAGATGGCTTGGGCAGCCGCACGGGNCANGTGCTGGTATTCCCGGCCAATGCGAAGAACGCGGTGACCCAACTATTGGCGGCCAACAACGGCAGCCTGGGATTCCCTTACAANTTCTCGAATAACAACTGGCTGTCCCCTCCGCANTGGCTGGATCTGCAACCGCGTCTTGGCTTTGCTTACCGCCCTACCGGCAGTTCCAGTATGGTGATTCGCGGTGGCTTCGGCATCTTTTATGACTTTTTTAACACCGGCACGCAAAACAATATCGGAAGTTCACTTCCCTTTGTGGCCAGTTCCAGTACACCGCCTGTGACGCAAGCCTACACTCCGCCACCTTATCTATTAGGACAAATGCCGCCACCGGCTACGACCTGGTACACAGCGGGTCGGTTATTGGCGCCTAACTACATTACCGATCCCAGCGCTATTACTCAGGCGCGAGTGGATCAGTGGAATCTCACGTTTCAGAAGTCATTCGGAACGGATTGGGCTATCGAAGCGGCATATGTGGGCAATTATTCCGTCCATGGAGAGAATCTCTATAACTGGAATCGCATCTACATGCCAGGGTACACATTTAATTATGCCGATGGGACCTCCTTTACCATCACGAATGACACGCCGTTGACACAAAGGTCGAAGTACTCCGGGATTGCGAACGGCTACGTAAGCGTTGCCAATGCCAGAGTCCATTACGAAGGCGGACAATTTCAGATTACCAAACGAATGACGCACGGTGTTGAGTTTCGGGCCGGTTATACGCGGAGCAAGACTTTGGGGTTGGAGGGGCAACAAACTTATAACTCAACAGTAGTTCAGGACGAGTGGAACCAGGATAAGCTAAATGTGCCGCTCTATTCAGATATTCCCAACAATTTTTTTGGCACATTTACCTGGCAGTTGCCGGGCGCCACTCTGAAAGGATTCACCGGTGCGATTGTGGGAGGCTGGCAGGTCGCAGGAATCATTCATGTCCAGAGCGGAGATGTGGTTGGCTTGAGAGCGAATCCGTCGTGGCCCGGCAATGGCGCGTATATTTATGAAGAACCGGTATTGACTTGTAATCCGAACCTCCCTTCGTCGCAACGTACTTTACAGCAGTGGTTTAATACGAGTTGTGCCGTGCAGCCAGGCCCGAATCAATTCGGCGATAACACGGCTATAGGCATCGTGCGGGGCGACGGCATGCGGAATTTGGATGCTACGATGTCGAAGTACTTCAAGATCACGGAGGCCCAGAGGTTGCAATTCCGGGCGGAGTTTTTCAACGCTTTTAACCATCCTCTGTTCGGCGACCCTAGCAATGTCGTGGGAACGTCGACTTTCGGAAAGGTGACCGGCGCTGGCCCGGGCCGTGCAATCCAACTAGCGTTGAAGTATCAATTCTGATTTAACACGACAGGTGTGCTCTTGAAGACATGGATTCACGGCTATACGCGGAGTGTGACAATCGGCAGGACATTCACTAGAGCGTTTAGCGCCATACTGCAAACCGTGTGTATGCTGGCGATGCTGCCAAACGTCGGTTCCGGCCGACAGCCGCAACACTCTACGATCGGAGCTGTAAACCGTGAGGATTACGTCGCGGGTCAACCATTCAATGTCGGCAATGAGTGGGTTTTGCTGGCGGACGACTACTTCGTCGAAGACAAAATCGGGATTTCCCGGGTCATGGGCCACGTTACCAAGCTGCCCAATAACCCCGTCGTGCTTCCCGACCTCCCGTGGGAAGACTACATTTCAGGCCCGAGTGTCATCTTCGACGAAGAGACCGGCCTCTATCATATGTGGTATCAGGGTTGGAATTCCACGGCATGGTTCGCTCGGTATTTCCATTCTTCGACGACACAGATTCCGGAGGAGTATCGAAAACGTTGGTATTCCTATTGGGTCGGATACGCGTCGAGCCGGGATGGCGTCCATTGGGAAAAACCATTGCTGGACCTGCATCCTTACCTTGACTTCAAGAAGACCAACATAGTACTTGGCGATGAGACTAACCCCGAAGCTCCTTTCGTTTGGCTAAACCAGGATCACTCAAACCCGGCGCGGCGGTTCCTCATGACGTATGCTGCTCGTCTTCCAGATGAACGAGAGGGGCAGTCGCTGATGCTGGCGTATTCGGCGGATGGGATCCATTGGAATGTAGATAACCAAGTCTCACCGTTACTTACGCAAATTCCAGATGGTTCCTTCCAGGTTTTGTCCGATGCCGCGAGGGATCGCTGGTTGCTGTTTCGTCGCCCCGACTACAAATCGGCGGCGTTAGTCGAGCAGGGCCCCTACGCGGCAGTGCGTCCGAACGGGCGCTACGCCGTTTCGCTCAACCGCCGCTTGGGTCCGGGCTGGAGTTATCCCCGGATCGTGCTCGTGCCGGACGAGGAGGTAGAGCCCCGCGACATAGATCACATGAAGGTATTCCGGTACGGTACACATTACCTCGGGCTGCTGGGCATGATGGATGACCGTGTAATGGGCTTACAGGAAGTAAACCTTGCTGTGAGTCACGACGGTATGCAATGGACTCGCTTTCCGTACCTGCCGCCGCTTATTCCCCGAGGCCCAGCGGGATCGTTTGACGCTGGACAAGTACAACCTCCTTATGCCCTCACTCGTGGCGAATTCACCTATCTTTATTACTGTGGGGATATAGTCGGACAGCGAGTTCAACAAGGCTATTATTCGAGCATTGCCGTCGCGCGGATGCGGCGCGGGCGATGGATTGGTGTCAAATCCGATGTCCAAGGGGGATACTTGTTGACACGGGAAATGGTGGTCACCGGTGACCATTTGGAGATAAACTTTCAGGGTATCGAGGCTCCTTACATGCAGCCGATCGAAGGTAGGCCTTCGGGATTTGTCCGAGTCGAGCTGCTGCGCCGCAATGACGCGACCGGCAAATTGGATCCCATTCCTGGTTTCCAGCTGAAAGACTCGGATGCGCTGTCCGGGGATAGCCTAGCTTCAATAGCCACGTGGAATGGCAAGGCGGACCTAGGCAGTCTACGAGGGACCGCGGTGTACGTACGTTTTCACATATTGTGTTCGGAATTGTGGGGTTTTCGGTTCGCATCTAACAAATGAGAGCCGTGACCGCGCTGTGAGCTTGGGAAATATCTGTCGAAGTGCATTTGATAAAACCACTGTTTTGCCTAGCCGAATTCGGAAGAGGAAACCTGGCATGGCGCGCTATCAAATCATGGACACGAACAATTTCAACCGCCCTTCGTCCTTAGCCACGATTGTAGCGAATCGCTGGCGGAAATCGGGTTCGGTTTTGGTTGGACCGCCGTTGTGGGCCACCCCGCGCAAGATAGCGGTTGAGTTCGGAAAAACGGGTGAGCTTTGTCTCGCCGAAGAATAAAGGAGAATTTCAATAAGTGGTGAAAAGTAGAGTGCTGCGAAAGCTGCGCGAAGGGGACTTTGTACGTGTAGCGGGTATGAGTCGAGTGCATGATCCTTGGCTTGCTCAGGCGATCGGTTGGATTGGCTACGACGTGATCTGGTTCGATATGGAGCACCGTGCGTTTGATTACAATGTGATTGATCCGATATCGTTGGCCTGCCGGGCCACAGGGATCGATTTGATGGTTCGGTTGCTCAAAACGGGCTATACGGCTCCCATGCGTGCGCTGGAATTCGGGGCCAATGGTCTGATGGTCCCGCACTGCCGGAGTGCAGAGGAGGCTCGGCAATGGGTGGAATGGACACGGTTTCCCCCTCTGGGGAAGCGTGGATTTGACGGTGCCGGCGCGGACGCCGATTATGCGTTCGCCGATCCGCTTGAATACATCAATCATGCCAATGAAGAAACATTCCTGATGCTTCAGATAGAAGACCGCGAAGCAGTAGATTGCGTGGGCGAGATTGCGGCGGTCGACGGCGTAGACCTGCTGTTTGTGGGACCGGGAGACCTGAGTATCAGCTACGGGGTGCCTATGCAAGTGAATCACAGGCTCGTACAACGCGCTATCGACCGCGTCGCTGAGGCTGCGGCTAAAGCCGGCAGGTGGTGGGGCATGTCGTCGGGATCGCCGGAGGCAGCTCAGACATTGTTGGACCGCGGAGCACGCCTCATTACTTGCGGCGGCGATCACGGTTGGTTAGTCGATGGGCTTCGGGCTGGATTTCAGGCGCACAGTGGATTGCACCTTCCCAAATTAGTTGGCACATAAAGTCGATGATGCTCATCGACGCTCACCTGGATCTGTCTTATAACGCTCTAAATTGGAATCGTAATTTGCGGCTGTCCGTCGCAGAAATACGCCGTGGTGAAGCTGGCGTGGCAGGGAAAGGAAGGGCAGCCAACACGGTATCTTTTCCCGAACTGCGCGCGGGCGAGGTCGCCGTATGTATGGCTACGATGCTCGCTCGCGCGAACCCACAAGGCAAGAGCAACATTGATTTCCGTAATCAGGAGATTGCGTTCGCCATGGCGCAGGGTCAGTTGGCCTACTATAAAGCGCTGCAGTCTACTGGGCTATGTACTTTCATCCGCAATTTAACAGAGTTGCACGCAACTATTGAATGCTGGAGGGTTGATAAGGTCAATTCTCCATTTGGGTTTATTCTCGCCATGGAAGGCGCCGACCCGATCGTCTCACCGGCGCAGGTACCGGAGTGGTGGGAAGACGGGTTACGCATTGTCAGCTTAGCTCACTACGGCCCTAGCACATACGCTCATGGCACTGGCTGTTCCGGCGGATTGACGAGTAAGGGTATCGAATTATTGCGCGCGATGGCACGGGCAGGCATGATCCTCGACGTTACCCATCTGGCTGACGAAAGCTTCTGGGAAGCGCTAGATTTATGGCGCGGGCCGATGCTGGCCAGCCATAATAATTGCCGAGCACTGGTGCCTGGCGACCGGCAGTTCGATGACGCGCAAATTAAAGCCATCGCGGAGCGCGGCGGCGTTATCGGTGTAGCGTTCGACGCATGGATGCTAGCACCGAACTGGACTAAATCGCTTAGCCCTCGCGTGCAACTCGACGCGGCTGTCGATCATATCGATCACATCTGCCAAATAACCGGCAATTCCCGACATGTGGCGATGGGCAGTGACCTCGATGGGGGCTACGGCACAGAACAGACTCCTGACGGCCTGGATACGGTTGCCGATCTTCAGAAACTTCCCGGCCTGCTGCGCGCACGAAGTTACAGCGAGGTTGACATCGCAGCGGTTATGCATAGCAACTGGATCCGGTTCTTCGAAGCGGCTTGGAACGAATGATCTCGGGTACCTGATTCGATGCTTACCATCGAAGAAAGCCGGGCGCGCCAGCGGCGGTTACTCACCGTGATGGAACAAAACCGCTGGGATGTGTTCCTGACGAGCAACTACCGAACGACTTACTATCTCACCGGATCGCTCAATCCGCCGGAAACCCCAACGGTATTCCTTCTTGCGGCAGACGGAAACAGCGTCTTGATCACATCAGCCAAGGGTGAAGCAGCCGCGGACGAGATAATCCCGCTCGAAACGCATTCAATTCAGCGATGCATCACGCGCACTGCACATGATGCGGCCGAGCTTCTAAGCAATTACCTGGCGGGTAAATCGGGCTGGCGCGCGGTAACGGGCGCGGCTGAAATCGCCGCTGTTTCCGAACTGCTGATGAACGCGGTCTCGCCAAGTACAAGCTGGAGCGACGCGACAGACAGTATTCTGAGATTGCGTAAATGCAAGCAGGCCGACGAAATCGAGGAAATCCGAACGAGCCTGCGTTATTGCGCCGTCGCATACCGCGCCGCCAAGCAGGCTATCGCACCTGACCTGACTGAGCTGGATATTTACAATGTCATCTCCGCGGCGATTCTTCAAGAAGCGGGAACTACCATCCCGATTGCCGGCGATTTCGCATGTGGTTTGCGGGCTGTGCGACAGGGCGGACCACCGACGCGCCGAAGAATTCAGGCTGGAGATCTATACATCCTGGATCTGTTTCCAGCACCCGCTCTCTATTTCGGCGATACTTGCCGAACATTTTCGGTTGGAGACCCTACTGATGTTCAATACCGTTGCTGGGAGATCGTGCGTTACGCGGTGCGTATTGCCGAGGCAATCGTAAAACCCGGGGTTTACGCCCGTGACGTGTACCACGTCGTGAAAGATTTCCTCGATGCGCATGAGATCACGGAAGCCAGTTTCTGGCACCACCTCGGGCATGGCATTGGGCATCACGGTCACGAGTCACCCCGCATCATTCCAGGGTCCGATGATGTGTTCGAGGTGGGTGATGTGATTACTATCGAGCCGGGCGTGTACACGGAGAAGTTACAAGGGGGTATTCGACTGGAAGACAACTATGTCATACATGAGAACGGGATTGAAAACTTATTTGATTTTCCAAATGAATTGTAGCAGTCCATGCTGGAGGATCATCAATACTTGAAACTCAGCGGTCAAGTAGCCATCATAACGGGAGGAGCGCGAGGTATCGGGAGTGCAATTGCGATAGAACTGGCAAGGCATGGGGTGAAGATCGCCATTTGCGACATAAGTTCACGGCCAAGCGCTGAGATGACGATCCGGCAGGTTGAGGAGTTTGGCTCGAAGGCGCTCTTTTTCCAGATCGATGTGGGAGACCGTTCGGCGGTGGAACGCATGATCGCCGAAACGACCGATCATCTTGGCCGGCTCGACATTCTGGTTAACAACGCAGCAGTGGGGATCCGGAAGCCGCTCGTGGACCTCGAAGTTGCGGACGTCGAGAAGGTCTGGTCCGTCATTCTCTGGGGTACTTTTCACTGTAGTCAACTGGCGGCGCGACGAATGATCGCCCAAGGACAGGGCGGTAATATCGTGATGATAAGCTCGGTGCACGCGTATCGACCTTTCCCGAATTCGACGGCCTACAACGGCGCGAAGGCTGCCATCAACCATATGGCAGCGACATGGGCGACTGAACTGGCCAAAGAGCGAATCCGAGTGAACGTCGTCGAGCCTGGCTGGATTGATACGCCGGGGGAGCGCCGCATCTACAGCGAAGAACAGATCCGGGAAGGCGGGAAAAAACTACCGCTAGGACGGCTCGGCTCACCAGAAGATATCGCAAAAGGCGTACGATTCCTAGTGTCCGACGACGCTTCTTATGTCACTGGCGTATCTTTACGCGTAGATGGGGGATTTGTTCTGCCGTGACGTGATAGCCCATTCGAAACCCGTACGGCACCGCGCCCTGTTTTAAGAACGACCGCCGACCAAGCAGGAAAGATACGCCGATGTTATCCTTCACGTTTCGAAGCGAATCGGAATTGCCACAATTCCGAGTTCACAATATGAAATCTTATGTATATGGATTTGCCACGAAGACTGGTCAAGCCCGGCTTGCCATTCCACGTGGCTACCGCAGCTAGGCTATCCCCGGCCAGCGCATCCGAGTCTTTCAGCTGGAAACCAGGAATGGGATCCAATTTGCCGGTCTCGTCGTTGCGGCGCAGCAACTCGACTCGGACAAATCCCGAAGGCCTACCTTCGATCGGCTGCATGTAAGGAGCTTCGATACCCTGAAAATTTATTTCCAAATGGTCACCGGTGACCACCATTTCCCGTGTCAACAAGTATCCCCCTTGGACGCCGGATTTTACACCAATCCATCGCCCGCGCCGCATCCGTGCGACGGCGATGGTCGAATAGTAACCCGCCTGCACACGCTGGCCGACATTCACACCCGTATAGTAAAGGTAGGTGAATTCGCCGCGCGTCACCGCGGTAGGCGGTTGTACCTGGCCTGCGTCGAACGAGCCCGGCTCACCGCGAGGGATTAACGGCGGCAAGTAGGGAAACCGCGTCCAATGAAGGCCGTCCGGACTGATCGCGAGATGCACCTCCTGTAAACCTTGCTGGGAATCATCCATAAACCCGCAAAAGGCCAGATAGTGCGTTCCTTCACGGATGATGCGCGCCGTATCGATATCGCGTCTCTCAACCTCTTCGTCCGGAGAGATGACGATCCTCGGAAACGTCCATCCTGGTCCGAGGTGATCGTTGAACGAGACCGCTACTCTTCCGTTCGGCCGCACAGCCGCGTACTGCCCTTGCGCAACCAGAGCTGCCGATTGGTAATCCGGCCTACGAAAATGCAGCCAACGATGGTTTATCTTGTCATGTAGCAGGTCATGCTCCCCGTCGGGAATGTGCGTGAGTAGAGGAGATACGCTGTGGTCCACTTTCCAGTGGATGCCGTCGCCGGAATAGGCGAGCATGAGAGATTGACCTTTGGCCGGATCGTCCAGATGGTCACTATAAACCATGTAAAAGCGCCGTGACGGATCTGACGTGTCATCATTGGCATAAACGTGCTCCTCTTCCGCTTCAGTCTCGCCAATCTGAACTATGTTAGTCGTCGTGAAATTCAAATACGGGTAGAGATTGAGCGCTGGCTTTTCCCAGTGCACGCCATCCTTGCTGCTTGCATAACTGATAAAATATGCGTACCAACGCTTTCGATACTCCTCCGGAATCTGTGTCGTCGAAAAATGGAAATACCGAGCGAACCATGCGGGCCCATTCCAGACGCAATAATACATTCGATAGAGACTTGCTTGACTGTCGTAGAGAACGTAGGGCCAGTTGATGCTGTCTTCCCACGGCTGATCTGGAACGACAATTGGATTATTGGGAAGCTTTGTTATGTGTCCCATGACCCGCACTACACCAATTTTGTCTTCTACTAAGTAATCGTCCGCCAGCAGGGCCCATTCCGTTCCAATATTGAAGGGCTTCCCCGCAACATACTCAACTCGGGTCGTTACAGCGGTACTGCCATTCACGGTCACGGCCCAGGTAGCCAAGAAGCAGGTCGTGGACAGAATAAATCTCCAATGGTTACGCATTCAATCCTCTCCAGGTCTCGGGGCGGTTAAGTTAGAATACACTCGCGCATGTCGCCAATTAAATCCACTACAAAACGGAATCGTCGAGCCTCGCACCTTCGATGGAATCCCGGAAAGCTCGAGGCTTCGGATGCCCCTGCCGGTGCGATGACTCCTCGCCGCATCGTAAACGCCCAATGATACTAGTGAATACACTTTCATCCGACGTGTCAATTGTTTGCCATCTAAGGTCGCGATTATTGGTCCGCCACCTTGGACGGAGCTTGCGTCACAGTGTGATCGTCAGCACGAAAACCGATGCCTCAGGGTGAAGGACGGTCGGTAGAAATAGGCTTAGCGGGTTCGAACAAGCCGAACGTGAATACATCGCTTTCCGCGGCGATGGAGACATACTGTTTCCCCGCAGCGGAGAATGTCATAGGAGAGGCAGTCAGCAGCTGCCCCATGCTGTAGTGCCACAGATCTTTGCCGGTGGATGCATCCACCGCGACAAGTTGCCCATTGTCATTGCCGAAAAAGACAAGGCCAGCGGCAGTGGAAACGGTGCCAGTCCACATGGTGCCGGGGCCCGTCATCGGATACTCCCAACGCCTTTCGCCGGTAAGTGGATCGAGCGCGCGCAGATAGAACTTGCCCGGTTCGTTCGGAATCGACTCACTGCCACCGCCAGCCAAATTCTTCATCGGTTCCGGATTGTGCTCCGAGGCGACATACTTGTCACACTGCTCGAGCGTCGGGACGTACAGCAGCTTTGTTTCCGGGTCGAAAGAGGGGGACATCCAGTTGGTTGCGCCGCGGGAACAGGGACAGATCTTGCGGCCGTTGGGAGTGGGCTCCATGTTAGGTACCTCGATCGGGTGCCCCTTCGAGTCGATAGCTTTGGCCCAGTTGAGCTTCTCGACAAACGGGCGGGCACTGAGAAATTCGCCGGTTTCACGATCCAACACGTAGAAGAATCCATTGCGATTCGGATGCAAGAGCAGCTTCCTGATTTCGCCCTTGTACGCGAGATCGACGAGTACGGGAGTCGACTGCGCGTCCCAGTCGTGAGTGTCATGGGGGGTAAACTGAAAATACC
>JGI20203J14952_1000082_pt1 | contig 11677 bp, 8 predicted proteins | sample NGESurdeep092012_9_FD_14952 | JGI IMG/M metagenome (IMG submission 14952)
CCGTTTCGATCCAAGCCGGCTGCGGCAGGATTTGAAAGAAAAAAGCGCGGCATTCCGCCAGGCGCAGGCGACGCTCGACCAGGCGGTAGCTCAAGCGCGGATTACCGCGGACCAGGACAAGCTGGACCTTTCGACGGCGACGTATCAGATGGAACGCGCGCGCCTGGAAGCCTCAAAGCAAGCGATTGTGAGCGCGATGGAAGGCCAAAAGAGCACGATCGATCTAGGTCTTGCGGAAGAGAAAGTGAAGGTACAACAGGCAACCACGCAGTTCCACAAAAGCTCCGATGAGGCAAAGATCGCCTCGCTGCTGCGTCTGCGGGATGAGGCGAAAGCCGAAGTGGACCGCACGGAGAACCGCTTGACTCGGATGGAGATCAAGAGCCCGCTGAATGGCGTGATCACTTACCTGTCGAATACTTCGCAAGGTTGGATGAACGCTCAACCTTTCAAAGTGGGGGATCACGCTTCGGCCGGATTGGCGATCGCGGAGATTCCGGATCTCTCGACTTTGGAGATGGAGAGCAAAGTGGATGAAGTGGACCGCGGCCGAATAGCCGTGGGCGATGCAGTGATGGTACACGTGGACGCGTTCCCGGAAAAAGCCATGACCGCGAAGCTGGAATCAATCTCGCCGCTGACCGAGCAGAGCTTCAACGAATGGCCACCTACGAGAAGCTTCAAAGCCTACGCGCGCATTCAAGCGCCGGACCAGCGCATGCGGCCTGGAATGAACGCCGCGGCGGACATCGTCCAAACCAGGATTCCGGGCGCGATCAGCATTCCGGCGAAGGCGCTGTTTACGCGTGGCGGCAAGCCTGTGGTGTATCTGAAATCGAGCGGCCGGTATGTAGCGGCAGAGGTGCGCGTGCGGGCTCGAAACACGGATGAGGTCGCGGTGGAGGGCATTGCGGCCGGCAGTCTGGTGGCTCTGGCGCAACCGGAGCAGGAGAAGCAATGAGCCAGACGATTGCATCCGCGCCCCCCACGCAGCCGACGGAACGGCCGGAGATCTTTTCCGCACCGGCGAAACACATCGGCCGATGGCGGAAACGAGTGCTGGTTTGGTCGATGGTATGCGGCGCGCTCGCACTGACCGGGTTCTATGGCGTCCGCTTCTATCGCACGCTTTTCGCGGATAAGGCGATTACCATTCCGGTGGCTAAGGTACATCGCGGCGATGTAAGCCTGACCATCACGGCGCGCGGAGAAGTGCGCGGCGGCAATCCGGAAACGCTGACTGCTCCGTTAACAGGTGGCGCGGAAATGCACATCACTTTGCTGCGTAAGACCGGCGAAGCCGTGAAGGCTGGCGATGTAGTGGTCGAATTCGACACGACGGAGCAGGAATACAAGCTGAAGGAAGCGCAGGCAGACGTGGCGGAAGCGGAACAGCATTTGATTCAGGCGCAGGCGGAACGGGACGCGCAGAAAGAGGAAGATCATTACGCGCTATTGAAGGCGAAAACCGATGTCCAGCTTGCCGAACTGGATGTGCGCAAGAATCCGCTGTTGCCCGCGATTACAGCCAAGCAAAATAATTTGGCGCTCGCAAACGCGCGCGATCATTTGGCCCAAGTAGAGCAGAATGTCGCGAACCGGCAAGCGACAGGGGAAGCGGGCATCGCGATTCAAGAAGCGGGACGCGCCAAGGCGGAAGCGCAAGCCGCGACTGCGCGGCAGAACATCGATTCTATGACTCTGCGGGCGCAGCGAGCGGGCTACGTGTCGGTTAAACAGAATTCTTCAACGAACTTCTTTTTCACGGGGATGACGCTGCCGTTGTACCAAGTGGGCGATACCGTGCGGCCGGGAATGGCTGTGGCGGAGATTCCGGATTTGAACAATTGGGAGATTGCGGCGAAGATCGGCGAGCTGGATAGAGGGCATTTGGCGTTGAACGATAAAGTTGCAATTACGATCATTGCGGTGCCTGGGCGCGAGTTCCACGGACATATTAAAGAGCTGGGCGGGACCACCGGAGCATTCTGGGATCGCCATTTTGAATGCCAGATCGCTCTGGACGATCCTTCGCGAGAGCTGCGGCCCGGCATGAGCGCGGAGCTTGTGGTCGCAACCGATGAAATGCACCAGGTTCTTTCGGTGCCCTCCCAGGCGTTGTTCGAGAGCGACGGAAGAACCTTCGTCTACGTGCGTGACGGGCGAAGCTTCACTTCGAAAGACGTGAAGCTTGTGAGGCGGAATGAAACGCGCGCGGTGATCTCCGGTTTGAACGAGGGGCAGGCTGTCGCTCTCGCGAATCCGGTAGAGATGGCGAAAAAGAGTTCCGGCGGNGCAAGCCCATTGAAGGCAGTATCGAAGTGAGCCGGGGCTTGGTGCTGGCCCGCTACGGGTCGGACTTTCTTTTGGCGGCGCAAAATCTGTGGGCGCAGAAGACACGAACCATTCTGACGGCGCTCGGCATCATTTTCGGCGTCGGTGCGGTGATTGGGATGCTCGCGATCGGCGCGGGCGCAAAAGAGGAGTCGCTGCGCTTTATCGAGCAGTTGGGCGTGCGTAATCTGCTGGTGGAATCGCGGCCGGCGACGAGCGATCAGGAATTACAGCAGCGGCGGCGCTCTTCTCCGGGGCTGACCGAACGCGACGTTCGCATCCTGGCGTCGAATGTGGAGGCGGTGGATCTGATCTCAGCCCGCAGGAGCATGCATCCGGCGCGGGTGCTTCCCAAGCCGGCGCTGAACCTTCCGGAGCTTTACGGAGTGCGTCCTTCCTACGCTGTCATCCATAACTGGAAGCTTGAAGAAGGCGCGTTCTTCGATAAACAAAGTGACGATCGAAGCGCCGCGGTGTGCGTGTTGGGAGAAGCGGCGAAGATCGCTCTGCTCGGATACGCTCCCGCAACGGGAAAATTCATCAAGGTGAATGACACCTGGCTGCGGGTGATCGGCGTGCTTCAGCCGCTGGTTGCGTCGGGAGCGGGGGCTGAGGCACAGGATCCGAACCAGGTCGTTTATATTCCGCTGAATACGTTTCAATACCGGTTCTGGGATATGGGAGGAACTTTTAAGGACGAATTGGATGCCGTGGATATCCGGCTGAAAACCGGCGAGGACAGCACGGTGGCGGCGAAGGTGGTAACCGCGATCATCAACTCGACGCATCACAACACGGCGGATTTCACGGTGACCATACCGGCGGAGTTGCTTGCCGAGCAGCAGCGCTCACAATCGATTTTTACGTATGTGATGGTGGCGATCGCGGCGATTTCATTGCTGGTGGGAGGAATCGGCATCATGAACATCGTTCTGGCGACGGTGCTCGAACGCACGCGTGAGATTGGCGTCAGGCGTGCAACTGGCGCGCGGCGCGCCGATATTGTGCGCCAGTTTCTGCTCGAATCGGTTTTGATCTCGATTGCGGGAGGCGCGGTGGGCATTGGTTTCGGCTATTTTCTGTCGTGGCTGATCGCGGCCGCGGCGGAATGGAAAACCATCGTGACGCCTTCCTCGATTGCGATTGCCTTCGGAGTGTCGGTGGCGGTCGGCGTCGTTTTCGGCATCTATCCGGCACGGCAAGCGTCGCGCGTCGATCCGATTGAAGCCTTGCGATATGAATAAAATTCTTGTGGCGGCTCTGGCCTGCCTGCTCGGAGCAGCGGCGAATCTTCGCGCCTCGGATGTGTTTAACGATTACGTGAAGCACCGGTTCAGCGCGGAGACCGTGCAGGTGAAGGATATTCAGGGGCTTTCGGGACGAATTGCCGATGGAAAGCTGCACCTTCGCTTGAAAGAGTTTCTCGAATTAGTCCTGAAAAACTCGACCGATATTCAGTTGACGCGGCTGGATGTATACACGGCGGCGGATCAAATCACGGCCGCGAAAGCCCCGTTCGATCCAACCTTGGGACTACAGTTCAACGCGATGCGATCGGTCTCACCGTTGTTTTTTGAAACCGGCGGGAGTGGAACGTTTGGCCAGACGGGCGCCCAAGGAAATACGTCGGGGCAGACCGGCACGACTGAGGTGACGCTGCCGCAGACGATCAACAGCTTGTCGCAGAACTCCAGCATTACCTATAGCCAGGTTCTGCCGACGGGACAAACCATCAGCAGCAGCTTCACGGTGAACCGCAGCTCAGGCGATGGCTATGCGTTTCCGACTCTTTTCGGAGCGTTGAATTTCGGCATCACGCAGCCGCTGCTGCAGAGCCGTGCAAATCTGGAAAACCGCGCGCCGATCACGATTGCGCGAACGGATCTGGTGATTACGTCCGAACAAAGCGAGGCAACCATCGGAAACACCGTAGCCGCCGCGGCACGGCAATACTGGGACGCCATTCTCGCGCGCGACAACATCCGCGTACTGCAACAGACGCTGGGCCTCGCGCAAAAATCCTACGAGCACGACAAGCTGGCGCTCGATTTGGGGGCATTGGCAAAGCTCGACATTTACCAATCTCAAACGCAGGTAGCGGAGCGGAATCGCGATCTTGTGCAGGCCGAGTACCAATACAAAGCCGCGCTGGACGGCTTGCGGCGGCTGATTGGCGCGGACTTGACGCCGGCGCTGCGGAGCACTGAAATTGTTTTAGAAGACGATGCCGCCGCGGTGCCTCCGAGATCCGCGATTTTACCTTTTGAAGAAGCGCTTACAAAAGCGCTCCAAGCGCGGCCCGAAACCAAAGCCGCTCAACAAAAGCTTTCGATCGACGATCTGAATGCGCGTGTAGCGCGCGATCAACTGCTGCCGAGACTCGATCTATCGGTGCAAGGCGGAGCTACCGGGCCCGGCTTAAACCAGATTGGGGTTGGCACGGTGATCGGCATTCCGGCCAATGTACCCTATCCGGGATTAACGGATACGCTCAGACAAGTGTTGGCATTCAATTATCCAAGCTACGGATTCGGCCTTAATTTTGTCTTTCCCTTTCGCAACAGCACTGTGCAGGCGAGCCTGGCGGACTCACTGGTGAATAAGGCGCGCGATCGGTATCAGAGCCGCCAGACCGAGCAGCAAATCATTTTGGATGTGCGGCAGGCGATCGACGCCATCGAGCTGGCGAACGCTTCAATCGGCGCGGCAATCGAGACTCGCGATTTGGCGCGGAAGAACGTTGGGGCCGAGCAGCAGAAGTATGAGCTGGGCACCATCACCGCGTTTGAAGTGTTGGATTCGCAGACGCGCCTGGCCAGTTCGGAAAGCGCTCTTTTGAATGCCTACGTCACGTATCAGGAAGCCTACATCAACTATCAGCGAGCGACCTGGACGCTGCTGGACGGTTTGGGAATGGTGGTCGAAACGCCGAAGGTGCGATGAGGAAGCGAAGAGCTGCGCCAGTCGCTAGTTCCAGGTGATTCGATCGCCGGGGAGAAGAGGCAGGCGAAGCGCATTCGGATCGCGAGGATCGATTTTGACAGGCGCGAGACGGCCGGCATAGCGGCGCAAGAGCGCGAGATGCGTGGGGTGGTCCGCGATGCTCGCGAGAGAACTGCCCCACAATACCGTGCGGGCGGTCCCATTGACGTCGATCCGCATCTCGAGCGATACCGAACAAGCTTCCGGGAACACTGTGCAGTGAGTGGATTGCCCGCCGCAGACGGTGTCCGGCGCGGTCAGCAGTTGAGCCGTGAGGCTATCGATTGCCGCCATGGAATCGGCACCCAATAAGACCGAGCCGCGCATGTCCGCTTTCCGCTTGAACAGAATTTCGAAGAAGAACCGATAGCGCGTGTAGTGTTTCTGGGAGACGCTTATCAACTGCTGAACCGGTAGTTGGCTGGCGGGGCGGTCTTTCATGGATTGGACAGAAAGCAGTCGCAATCCGCCTCCCGGGCGCATCTGATATCTCGCGATTTCGGTGCCCAGGAAACCGGCCAGCCCACGCCGCGAAGAGCCGGGCTGGTAATAGGCATTTTCAATGCGCAGTTCCATCAGCGGACGCAGCTCGAGCCAGTCCTTGCCGCGCACAAACCCGTTGAAGCGGCTGAGCACTTCCGGAAAAGGCGTGTCTTTGGAATCGGGCGAACGCAGCACATAATCGGGCGTGGCCGGCAAGACCTGAAACGAACCCGCGGGATGCCGCATGATGCAGGAAGAAGAGAACAGCAGAGCGAACGCGAGCGGCAGGCGTTTCATTCTGTGCAATATGCTTTCGAAGAAGTCGACGCCGTTCATGAGCGAGTGCTCAAATCATATCGCTCGATAGACCCGCAAATAGTTTTCGCAAAGCTTCGCCGCGATGGCTGACCGAGAATTTCTGTTGCGCGCCGATCTGCGCGAAAGATTGCGCGAGAGGCGGATAGAAGAAGAGAGGATCGTAGCCGAAACCGCCGGTACCCTCCGGCGAAGCGAGAATCACGCCTTCGACGCTGCCGCGAAAAGTGGCAAGCACGCGGCCGGCTCTTGCGAGCGCGATGACACAAACGAACCGCGCTGCGCGATTATTCTGATTTTGCAGATTGCGCAAGAGCAGCGTGTTATTGGCCTCGTCCGCGCTATTCGGGCCGGCGTAACGCGCAGAGTGAACGCCCGGAGCGTCTCCGAGCGCGCTCACTTCCAGGCCCGAATCGTCCGCGAAGACCAACTCCGAAGTGAAACGCGAATAGAAGCGAGCCTTGATGGAAGCGTTTTCCTCGAACGTCGACCCGGTTTCATCGGGCGCGGGAATTCGCTCGAGGCCAGGCAACGGCTCAATGTTAAGACCTGGAATACCTGCCTGACGGCCAGCCAAGGCGAATTCGGCGAGTTTACCCGCATTCGTCGAGCAGGCGTAAAGAATCATGCCTGATTGCGAGGCGCGATTAATTGCTCCTGCAGAACGCGCAACTCGGCAATGCCTGCGCGAGCGAGATCGAGAAGCTCCAGGAGTTGAGAATCCTGGAACGGCGTGCGTTCCGCAGTGGCCTGGACTTCGACGAACTTGCCCGACCCGGTCATGACCACATTCATGTCGACATCGGCGCGCGAATCTTCGTCATACGCCAAATCGAGCATGGGAACTCCGGCGACGATACCGACGCTGGTTGCGGCTACGGAATCGATCAGCGGGGATTTGGGCACAATTCTAAATTTAACCAGCGTGCCGATAGCGATGGCAAGAGCGATGTAAGCGCCGGTGATGGCTGCCGTGCGCGTGCCGCCGTCAGCCTGAAGAACATCGCAATCGACAATCACGCTGCGCTCGCCGAGGGCGGACAGATCGACGGCGGAGCGAAGCGACCGGCCGATCAAGCGCTGAATTTCGTGAGTCCTTCCGGAGGGTCGGCCCTTGACAATCTCTCGCTGCGTCCGCGTGACTGTGGCGCGAGGCAGCATGGAATATTCGGCGGTGACCCATCCTTTTCCCGTGCCTCGTAAAAATCCCGGGACGGAATCTTCAACGGTCGCCGCGCACAGCACTCGAGTATTACCGGCTTCAATCAGAACCGAACCTTCGGCGGTCATCAAGTAATCGGGGACGATTCTGGTTTGGCGAAGCTGGTTGGGTAATCTTCCGTCGCTTCTCAAGGATTCATCCTGTCGCGCGAAGCGCAAAAAATAAGATAAGCCCGGCGATGATAAGAACCAGCGCTATCAAAATGAGGCAAGGAATCGCTCCTTGCCGAGGCATGACGGAGGCTTTGGCGCTAGTGCCTTTCTTTTTGATTTTAGGTGCGGCCATTGAATATTCAGACTATCGAATGACGCAAGACGGGCGATGCCATTGTTTCGGCCGGAGCGGCAGCCCCGGCGGACCGTTCATTTCTTGAACAAGCTATCAAAGGCGGCTCGCGCGGCATTCGCGTTGCGAGGAGCCTGGACTACGCCGTTATCGACGTTCTTCATCATGCCGGAGGGAGACACGTCGCGCGCCACCGTGACACGCGGCTCGAAAAGCTCGCAAGTGTTCGCCTGATCTTTGAGCGGAATACGCGCAGGGATCGGCTTCAGGCATTGGAAGCGCGTTGAGGAATCGAAATTGACGCACTGCTTACAGCAATGGAGAGCGGCTCCGCATTTCGGGCAGAGGCCTTTGAAATCCGTATCGGGCGAGAGCGCGATCGTACAACTGAAACATCTCGAAGCAACTACATTCTGCACGAGGCGCGGAAGCTTGGGCCCGGTGATATCGAGGGGAGGCTTGGGACCAGGCAGCCGGGGGCGTTCCGAACGGTACGATTCAGACCCGCGGTCCGAATCGTGATAGCCGTGTTGCCGGTATTTGCGATCTCCGTCCATATGTGGTCGATCGACTCCTTGGAGAGTCCAGCGGCGGGAGAGAACACGAGCTTAGAGTTAGTGTACTTTCGCGAACTGGACGTGCATCAAGTGCAGTTCCAGAGGTTAGAAGAAAAAGTTTCTCAAACGGCGCTGGAGTTCTAAATAAGAAACGACAGATCTGAACATCGGGAGGACTTAGGTTTCAGATCCACCTGCACCTAGCTACTATTTACCACGGATTTGTCCGCCGCGCCAGTACCTAGTACCAGATTTTGAATGGTTTTGGGACAAATTCTAATCCGAGACCCACTTCAGTAGTGCATTACAAGGGCGTGTAAGGGGGTTATCGAAATGGTTGGGACTAATCCTTACCGAATAACCTACCCGGCCGGTTTGCTGAACCGTAAATTCGTTGGCGAAAACAACGGTCGTACCGCGCTCCTCGACCGGGACGAGGGGCAAAGTATAAGTGCTCTGTAATTGCCCGTTAACGCCAATTTGCCCGATCACCGCCTCAACGCGTACCTCCGACGCTCCGAGGCCCGCGAGGTCCACGGTGGCGCGCAGGGGCACGGCTGAGCCGCTCATCACCTGATCGCCGGGGCCGTCGCCGAAATCGATGAATTTGATCAGGTGCCAGGCCTGATTCATACGCTCATCCCACACTGTTTTCTGCCGCGCCGCCTCGAAATTCTCTTTGGAGAGGCTGTTCCAAAGATTATGCGCGGGCTGGTAGAGCTCCGACATATACTCGGCCACCATGCGCCCGCAACTGAACCGCGGGGTGATATTGGCCATGGCGGTCTTCATGCGGCGGACCCATTCGACGGGGATCTCCTGGTCGGAACCCTGATAAAAGAGCGGAACGATGTCGTTTTCGAGCGTGGAATAGATGGTGCTCGCGTGGATATCGTCCTGGTCCTCGGCATAAGGAACGCGATCGCCGATGGCCCAACCGCCGGATAGTTCGTAAGCCTCGTCGAACCAGCCGTCGAGCACGCTGAGATTCAAGACGCCGTTAGTCGAGGCTTTTATTCCGCTGGTGCCGCAGGCTTCCTCGCCACGACGCGGATTATTGAGCCAGAGATCGACGCCTTGCACCATCTCGCGCGCGACCTGGATACCGTAATCTTCGACAAAGATCAGGCGTTTGGAAATTTCGGGATCGCGGGAGAGATTGACGATCTCGCGAATCAGCGTTTTGCCGGGTTGATCTTTGGGGTGCGCCTTGCCGGCGATGACAATCTGCACCGGCATTTTCGGATTATTGAGAAGCCGCTTGAGGCGATCGACGTCGCGAAACAGCAGCGTAGCCCGCTTGTAGGTGGCGAAGCGGCGCGCAAAGCCGATGGTAAAGACGTCGGGTTCGAGAACCTCCTGAAGCCTTCGGATTTCGGCTCCGGAAGCTTTGCGCCGCGTGGCGGAATTGACCGATCGCTCGCGGACGAAGGTCACCATCCGGCGTTTGCGCTTGCGGTGCATCTCCCACAATTCCTGGCCGGGGATCTCGTGAACCAGCTCCCACATCTTGGCGTCTTCCAGGCGCTCACGCCAATCGGGCTGGAGGTATTGATCGTAGAGCACCGCGAGGTCGCCATTGATCCAAGTGGCGGAATGCACGCCATTGGTGACGGAGGTGATAGGCACCTCGTCGACCGGAAGCCGGGGCCAAAGATCCTGGAACATTTCCTGCGAAACGGAGCGATGCAGAACGCTTACGGCATTGCGGAAGGCCGACGTTTTGAGCGCGAGCACGGCCATCGAGAAGCGCTCAGCCGGATCCTGCAAGTTTTTCCGGCCCAGGGCGAGGAGTTTCTCAAACGGAAAACCCACCTGTTCGCAGTAGCGCTGAAAATATTCGTAGACCAGGCTCGAATCGAACAGGTCAATGCCCGCGGGAACGGACGTGTGGGTGGTGAAAACGTTGCTGATGCGCGTGGCCTCGAGGGCTTGCTCAAAGGTCAGGCCATGGTCCTGCATTAAGAGGCGCACGCGCTCGATCGCGAGAAACGCAGAGTGCCCTTCGTTCATGTGATGCACGGAAGGCTCGACGCCCAGCTTCTTTAGGGCTCGCAAGCCGCCGATGCCGAGCACGATCTCCTGGCGAATGCGCTTCTGAATATCGCCGCCGTAAAGCTGGTCGGTGATTTCGCGATGCTCGGCCGATTTATTCTGCGCAATGTTGGTGTCCAGTAGATAGAGCTTGATGCGTCCAACGTCGATATGCCACACCTTGATGAATAACTCGCCGGTGGGCAGAGTGACGTTGACAATGACTTCCTCATCCCATTCGCCGAGGCAGGGCCGAACGGGCAAAGTATAAAAGTCGTTGAGGGAGGTGCGCTCCTGCTGCCAGCCGTCGGGATTTAGATACTGCTGGAAATAGCCGCGCTGATAAAGAAGACCGACGCCGGTCAGCGCAAAATCTCCATCGCTGGCGGCCTTGAGTTGATCGCCGGAAAGCAGACCCAAGCCGCCGGAGTAGATCTGCATGCAATCGAGCAGCCCGTACTCCATCGAAAAATACGCGATCTGGGGAGTGCTATCGGTCGGAGCCACGGCGTGCAAATAGCTATCGTGCCGTTCGCAGGCCTTGCGATAAATCAGCAGAAAGCGCGGATCGGCGGCGGCCTTATCCAACTTTTCCTGCGGAATGCGGCCGAGCAACTGAATGGGATTGTGATTGCACTCCTTCCAGAGCAATGGATCGAGACGCCGGAACAGCGAGCGGACGCTGTGGTCCCAACTCCAGAGCAGATTGTAGGCAAGCTCGGAAAGACGATTGAGCGCGGGCGGAAGCGCGGGGCGAACCAAGAATTCTTTTAAAGGATGAATCTGATACGGCATGCGAGTCGAAGCACGGAGCCCTAAAATGTCATCGGCTGGAATTTATTACGATAGCAGAGCGAGCGCTCGTATTGTTACTAGCGCGTTACACCTGAACTCTTCCCCATAAGCTAGAGCGATTCTCGGCCTGATTATCTCATGCTCATAATGGGGAACTGAGAGGGTCTGCGACTGCCGTATCTTTCTTTTTGCGAAGTCAGCTACCGGATCGATGGACGGACGATCCTTGAAAAGTTGAGTTTTGAAGTCGAGCGCGGGGAGACGTTGGTGCTGCTGGGGCGGAGCGGCTCCGGAAAGACGACCGCTCTGCGGCTAATCAATCGGATGCTGGAGCCGACCGGCGGAGCTATCTATATAGATGGCCAGGATGTCGGGAAGATGGATCGAATCGGCTTGCGGCGGCGGATCGGCTACGTCATTCAGGAATTCGGCCTGCTGCCGCATTGGACGATTGAGCAAAACGTGGCTTTGATTCCACGGCTGCTGGGATGGAACCCGGAACGGCGACAGAAGAGAGCGCGTGAGCTGCTCGACCAGGTGGGATTGCATTCCGGCGAACTGGGAGCCAGGCGCCCGCATCAGCTTTCCGGAGGTCAGCGTCAGAGAGTGGCGGTCGCCAGGGCCCTCGCCGCGGAGCCCGGCCTGCTGCTGTTTGACGAGCCATTCGGCG
>JGI20203J14952_1000083_pt1 | contig 11634 bp, 8 predicted proteins | sample NGESurdeep092012_9_FD_14952 | JGI IMG/M metagenome (IMG submission 14952)
TTTTCATTTGCCCGATGTCGTTTCCGGCGAGACCGTCGGCCTTGATCGTTTCCGAGGTAAAAAAGCGCTGCTGGTCATGTTCATCTGCCGCCATTGTCCTTATGTGAAGCACGTTCAACGGGAACTGGCTCAGCTCGGAGAAGACTACTTCGGCAAACCCCTCGGCATCGTCGCCATTTCCTCAAACGACGCCGCCGCTTATCCCGACGATGCGCCCGCCGGCCTTCGTGAAATGGCATCGCAGCTCGGCTTCCGTTTCCCCTTCTGCTACGACGAGACTCAAGAAGTCGCCCGCGCTTATGGCGCAGTCTGCACGCCCGATTTTTTTCTGTTCGATGCGCGCGGCTGCCTTGCATACCGCGGTCAACTCGACGACAGCCGCCCGGGGAATGGTATTCCCGTCACCGGTCGCGATCTGCGCGCCGCCATCGATGCTTTACTGGGCGGCCAGCCCGTCGAAGCCGTGCAGAAACCGAGTATCGGTTGCAACATCAAATGGCGCGAATCGTAAGCGCCGCCTCACGCTGACTGCGCGATATTGCGGACTGCGCGATATTGAAGATATAGAATCGAAATACGCCTAAATTTAGTCACGGCCCGCCAACGGAGGGTCGCGCACGGAGGTTCCCATGCGCTGTTTGCACGTGGCGCTGGCAGTACTCGCAGCGCCTTTTCTCCCGCTCGTTCTGTTTTCAGCGAGCGCCGGCCCCCCAAATTTCAGCGGCGCTTGGCAACTGAATGCCGCCAAGAGCCAGGCTGTGGAGGGACAGGCAATCGCCCTCACCATTCAGGATTCGTCCGGAAAAATTAACTTCACCAGGGTCGTTCGCGACAAGGATGGCAAGGAGGAAACCTCCCAGTTTGCTTGCCAGACGGGAGGCAACCAGTGCGATTTCGATGAGAGCGGCCGCAAAGCCAAAGTATCGCTCTGGTACGACGGCCCTTCTCTCCAGATCTTAAAAACCGACGGTCCCAAGGAAGACGCGGTCACTCAATGGAGTCTTAAATTGTCACCCGACGGCAACACCTTGACGATCGAGCTCGATCACATCGATCCGACCGACAAGAAGCAAACCATGGTCTTTGACAAAAAGCCTTCCTAGCCTCTGCCGAAACCCTACTCGCTCGGAGGGCTGAATTGGAAGACGATTGTATGCTCGCTCGCGACCGGCTTCCCGCGTAGTGTCGCGGGTTCAAAAACCCATTGCTTCGCGGCGGCCATGGCCGATCCCGTCAAAGCTTCCGCTAGCTTCTCGCCATTTTTCATCAAGTGAACGTCCGTGACTCGTCCCGTCTCGTCGATAAGGACATACACTTCAACCTCCATCGGTCGATCGATAGTTCCCGGACCCAAGAGCGCGGTGTTTGGCAGAACCTGTTTCAACGGCCGTGGTGGCACATAAATTTCGGCGGATTTTCCGTTATCGGAAATTGGCCCGGTCCGCCCGGCCGCCTCTCCAGTGTTGCCGGCCGCCATCTCCCTTAGCTTAAATCGCTGGGCGGGCACCGCCGCCGTGGTCGGGTCGAAGCTGCCCAGCTCGCGCCGTTCCGCTTCCGCCGTTGAAAGCGGTCCGGTGGCCGGCGAGTCCGATTGCGGTGCGTTGAGAGCGTTGTCCTGCCTTGATCCATCCAGCACTCGCATGCTTTCGCTGACCGTTGCGCCCTGAGCGCCGTGTATCGTCAATCGAAATGTTACGTCGCCCGATCCCGGTCTGTATAATACGGCCCCATCCGCAACCTGCTCCGAATCCAAAGGCACGTCGCGATGTTGCGAGCCGTCATCGATCTGCAGCAGCCCCCCCGTCGCGGATCGCGCCATCAAACTCCGGCGATTCCAGCGCACCAGCAGTCGGTCTCCCTGGTCCTCCACATGCAACTCCAGCCCCCCGCGGGGCAGGATCGCGCGCAACAAGCGGGACGACGTGGTTTCAGTGCCGGATTGAATGCCCTTCACGTAAAAGAACGAAACCGTTCCGCACGCGGCAAGTAAAAACACGATCAATGAGGAAAGCCAGGGCAGCCTCCGCTCCCGATCCTTCATGTGCTTCAGGCTTGGAAGGGAGCGGTCGCCTTGCTTGATGGGCGTCAATCCTTTCGGCCCTTCCGTCCACTCCGTAAATCTGACGATTTGAGGACCGCTTGTGCCGGAATCGTTTCTGGCCGGCGCGCTCATCGTCAGCTCGAGCGGCTCCATGACAAATGTGTCCGCGGCGATTTCCACCGAAGCCATCCGATGGTTTTCGCTCGAAAGCGGAACCCTCGACGACCGCGCGTACAACTGGAAAACAACCTGGCGATCCCGTTGCGGTTTTACGATCAAAGCCAGATCCGCGGGCTGGCGGAAGTGGCGGTTATGAAAATAGAATTCCGTGTCGCGCAGCGTCCCCGCGGCCTTTTCGTGAATCGAACACCAGCCCAGCAACTGAACGCCGGCGAGTTCCGAATCCATCCGGTATTCCCGCCGCGACGCTTCGAAAACGCTGTCCAGCCGGTCACGCTCCAGAGCGCCGTTTTCAATCCGGGCGTCAGCCGGAAATGCCCTGAAAACCTGGATGTGAGCCAATCCTTCTGCCACCGTTCCAAAAAGCAGACCCACAATTCCAGAGGTTTCCACCTTTCCGGATCTGCGCTTCTTGAGCCGGGTACAAATGCTATTTACAACCCAGGGGGCAATGCGAATCGTGAACGGAACCGGGCCGCGCGGATTGGACGCAACTACACCCGGATCGGCAATGCTCATACTGAAAACCAAGCTCTCCCAAGATAGACGTTGACGAGTTCGTAATCTTTTACTGTACATCCGGATGCGCCTCGATAGAATGCAAGGTAGTTTGGGAGGAACTATGCAAAGACGCCGTTTTTTGATTTCATCGCTCGCCGCTTCGGCGCTGGCCGCCGAGGCTTCCAGCAAGCAACTCGATGCCGGCCAGACCTCCGGCCAGGGCCGCGAGTACTATGAACTCCGCTGTTACCGCATGGAATCGGGACCGCAGCAGAAGCTCACCAATGGCTTCGTCGCGGAAGCTCTCATTCCAGCTCTCAGCCGGCTCGGCCTCAAGCCTGTAGGAGCCTTCAACCTGGACATTGGACCCCAAACGCCGTCCTTATATGTGCTGATTCCGGCGACGTCCTTGGAAACTCTAGTCACGGCCGAGCTGCGCCTCGCGCAGGATGAGGAATATCTCAAAGCTGGAGCCGCATTCTTGAATGCGCCTGCCGTCGAGCCCGCTTACCTGCGCGTTGAGAGCTCACTCATGATTGCGTTCGAGGGGCACCCCCGGCTGACCGTCCCCCCGGTTACGGCCCAGCACGGCTCGCGCGTCTTTCAGCTTCGTACCTATGAGAGTCCCAGTAATCGCGATCACCGCCGCAAGGTCGAAATGTTCCATAGCGGAGAATTCGATGTCTTCGAGCGCGCCGGATTCTGGCAGGTCTTCTATGGCGACACACTGATCGGCGCGCGGCTGCCGAACCTGACCTACATGCTCAGCTACCCCGACCTCTCCGAGCTCAACGCAAAATGGAAAGCCTTCGGATCGGATCCGGAATGGAAAAAGCTGATCAACTCGCCCAAATTCAACTACGAATCCATCGTCACGAACATCACCAACCTCATTCTCAGCCCCGCCTCTTACTCGCAGATTTGAGGGATCTCACGCTCACCCGAGGACGTAGTGGCGCAACTTGAATTTTCCTTCCTCTTGACTACGCGCGGCGGTCGATCCCGCTGGTAATGTGCAGGACCATTGGTCGAAAAAATGTGCTGACAAAAGTGAGGTTCGAATCACAAATCCGCAATCCATTCGCTCGGCGTAGCATCGATCTTCGCTGCGAAGGCAAGATGTCGTGGCTTGACTATCTTTCGATAGAAGTAATAACCTGCTTGGGAGACTTCAGCCCCTCGAACTCAGCATCGACCATAATATTAACTAACTCGCGGAAGCCTACGCTGTGATGCCAGCCAAGATGCTTCCGAGCTTTACTTGGGTCAGCGAGCAGATTTTCGACTTCAGTCGGACGATAGTACCGCGGATCGATCTCCACAAAGGAGCGCCAATCCAAGTTGAAGCGGGCAAAAGCGATCTCGAGGAACTCTCGAACAGTGTAGCTTTCACCCGTTCCGATCACATAGTCGACCGGCTTATCCTGCTGGAGCATCCTCCACATCGCCTCCACATATTCTGGAGCATACCCCCAATCGCGGCGAGCTTCCAGATTTCCAAGATAGAGTTTGTTTTGAAGTCCCACCTTGATGCGCGCAACTGCGCGCGCGATCTTTCGGGTGACAAAAGTCTCGCCGCGGCGGGGTGATTCGTGGTTAAACAGAATACCGCTGCAGGCAAATAGGTTGTAACTCTCACGGTAATTGGCTGTGATCGTGTGAGCGAACAGCTTGGAACAAGCGTAAGGACTTCTGGGATAGAAGGGTGTGTCTTCGCTTTGGGGGGCCGGCGCCGAGCCGTACATCTCGCTGGAAGAAGCCTGATAGAACCGGGCTTTGAGACCGATGCGGCGAATGCCTTCGAGCAGCCGGAGCGCGCCATTCGCGGTGATGTCGCAGGTGTACTCAGGAATATCAAAACTCACCCGCACGTGACTCTGAGCAGCGAGGTTGTAAATCTCATCGGGCTGGACAGTATAGAGAATGTTCCACAAGCTGCTGGAATCCGACATATCCGCAAAGTGCAGGAAGATACGGCTGTCCTTTTCATGCCAGTCTTCGTATATGTCGTCGAGACGTCCGGTATTAAAGCTGCTCGAGCGCCGTTTGAGGCCATGGACCTCGTAGCCTTTGCCCAGCAGAAACTCGGCCAAATAGGAGCCGTCCTGTCCGGTGATGCCGGTGATGAGTGCCCGTTTCACGATCGCCTGTTGCTGACCGCCGAGAGATCCCCGGAGAAGCGATTGGACGCTCCGAGCGACTGGCGGGCGCTTAGAGTTCCATCCGCGCTAGAAGCCAAGGCGCTCTTCTGGGCAATCACGACGGCATGAGTGAAAACGTCGCGAATGCCGAAATAAAATTCAACCAGCGAAAAGCCGCTCGCCTCGAGATAAGATCGCACCTGACGTCTCGAGCGAACATGCGTGATTTCGTCTGGATGCAGCCTCAGGTCGCTCCTTCCCAACCCGCGGAAAGCCCAGTGAACTGCCGCGAGCGCACGGACTGTGAGGCCGAAAGAAGGAGGCCAGAAGAGAGCGATCTTGCCACCCGGCTTAAGTACGCGATGAAATTCGATCAGAATCCGGTGGATTTCTTCCTCCGTGAAGTGCTCCATCACGCCCAGGTTATAGATCCCGTCGAATGACTCGGAGGGAACCGGAATCTCAAAAATGCTGCCGTGGATGATCTCGACCGCGTCGGGATGAAATTTGCGGTAGAGGCCGAGGGCGTAAGCCGAAATATCGAGCGCGGAAACAGATACTTTTCGGGCAGCATCGGACTCAACGGCATCAACCTGCCCGCTGCCGCAGCCGGCGTGAAGCAGCTTCGAGCTGGAGGCGAAGTGCTTGGTGAGGAAATGAGTCAATATACGCCGGATTATGAACTGGCGATAAAACGCGGCAACGATGTCGTAAATCAATGCGCTGGGATTTGTTTTAGAAAGCCAATACGCATCCCACTCCCGCTGGACGATGGTGGGAACCANATCCGGAGCGGCGCGGAACGGCTCGGCGTAAACGAGCGATTTGCGATCGACGAGGGTCTTCACGAACAGATATACCAGTAGCAGCGTGCTATGCAAGGCATCCCTCCATGCCATCTTGGAGTGGCCATAGGTCCTAGCCGGCAGATCGAGAGGGATCTCCTTAACACGACAGCCGTTGAGCCAAAGGATGTACAGGCTCTCGAAGAAGAACGAGTAGCTCCGGGAATAGACCAAATCAAATATGCCCGGAGGAATGCGGTCCAGCCGATAGACGCGGAAAGCACCGGTGGCGTCATAGGGCATACGCAGGAATGTGGTGGTGAGCAGATGTCCAACGCGGGTGAGGGCCCTCCGCAAAAAGTTCCAACTGCGCAGGCTGCCCGCTTGGAGATACCGGGACCCGATGACTATTTCATGCTCGCTGGCGTAAGCCAGGAAATCGGGGATGCGATCGGGAGGATGTGTAAAATCGCAATCCATGGTAAGGAGAAGTTGGAAGCCATGCTCATAAGCCCAGCGGATGCCGGTAGCATGGGCGCTGCCGATCCCCTGTTTGCCTGCGCGGTGGATGGCGTGGACGCGTGAGTTTTCCGCCACCAGGCGGTCGATGATCTGTCCCGTACCGTCTGGCGAATTGTCGTCGAGGAAGAGGATGTCGCCATCTATGTTCAATCCACGAATGTGGTTGAAGAGCGTCTCCAGATTTTCCGCTTCGTTATAGGTCGGAATGAAGATTAATAGCCGTTGCTCAATTTTCATTTTCGGTCTCTGCTTTCACTATTTCCTCGACGATTTCCCGGAATGATTTAGTGGGACGCCAGCCGGTACAGGAACGTAGTCTCGAGCTATCGCCGCTCAGGATGCCTGATCGCGACTTGCGCGTGACAGAAGGATCAATTTCAACATACGCTTTCCAGTTGAGCCCGACGGCATCGAAAGCGGTCTCAACCAGCTCGCGAACCGAATGTAGCTTGCCGCTGGAGATAACGAAATCGCCGGGGGCGTCAAGCTGGAGAATCCGCCACATTGCATCCACGTAATCCGGCGCATAACCCCAGTCGATGCAGGCATCCAAGCCGCCAAGTACGAGTTTATCCTGTCTCTTCTTGCTTATCTCAACCGCCGCCTTAATCACTTTGCGGAAAACGAAGCCTGGCGAACGTCGTGGAGACTCATGATTATAGAGGATCCCAACGCTCGAAAATACGTTATGCTGCCGTCGGTAATATCGGCATAGATGCGCGCCTGCGGTTTTCGAGATTCCGTATGGGCAAATCGGGCTAAGAGGCGTATTCTCGTCCTGAACGCTTTTAGCGGGTTCTCCGAAAACGTGCGACGAGGCGGCATAAAAAAGACGGGAACGGGGAGATTCGGCGGCCATCGCATCGAGGAAATTGTGAAGCGCCAGTGTATTAATTTCGAAACTGCGGTGGATCAGATCGTCTTGATCTAATGGGAGAGTCTCGGCGGCATGATGAAAAGCAGCGAGATAGTAAATTTCATCGGGGGCAAAACTGGACACGACCCTCCGTATTGCGGAACTATCTCGAATGTCTATGGGAAAATCACTCTGCAGAGGGCCAAGTACGGCGCCGCGACTAATGCCGGCAACGACGTAGTTGCGCGCCGCCAAATGCTCCACCAGGTAGCTTCCGTCCTGACCCTTAGACCCGACGATCAGCGCTTTCGTCACGAGTGACTTGTCGCAGCCACAACTTTAGTGGCCTCGGTAAACCGAAACAGAGCCGCGACTGCCAAGGAGCGGTCGTCCATGCTAACGAACTCGCTGCGACAAGCCGCGAGCGACCTCAAGGCTAGGCAGCGGGAAAATCAATTTGCCGCCGGCGGCGAGAAACCGATCTTCTCTTTCGATGATCGTATCGTGGAAGTGCCATGGCAAGACGAAGAAAGCACTTGGATTCATGGCGCGGGCTTCTTCTTCGGAAGTGATAGGGATCAGGCTGCCTGGCGTGAACGACCCGAATTTATCGGCATTTACATCGGCGATGCAGGGGAGATCTTCGGAGGTAATGCCGCAGAACTGTAGGATGACATTACCTTTTGTAGATGCCCCATACCCGAGAATCCTCTGGCCATTTTTGCGGGCCTCACTGAAAAACCGGCTCACCTGGTCGCGATGGCGGAAGACACGATCGCTGAACTCATGATAGATGGTGGTACTGTCCACGCCGGAGTCGCGCTCTTCGCGAAGCAATCTTGCGATTGCGGCGTCGTTCTGAGAATAGGGGGCCTCCTGCCGGCAAGCAACCACACAGAAACTGCCGCCGTTAATGTCATTCAGCTCAACATCGATAATTCTTAGACCATTTCGATCCGCCATCCAAAGTATCTGCTTCATGGCGTAGTATTCCAAGTGCTCATGGCAGGCAGTATCGTACGAATTCCTCGCCAACATAGTGGGTAGGTAGCTTTGCTCAAATAGCCAGATGCCGTCGATAGCAAGAATTTCGCGTATTTGCCCCATGAAATTGAGCGGCGATTCAAGATCGTAGAACATGGCGATGGAAGTCACCACGCGGGCATTGTCCCGGCCGAGTTCCCTTCGGAACCGGTCTACTGAGAAGAACTCAGGGATCAGTTGGACGTGTGGTGGATAATACCGGTGGAACTTCACCCCGGTCGGATCCATTCCGGCAAGCCGAAGACCCGGCTCATCCATGGCTCGAAGCAGCGTGCCGTCATTGCTGCCGATATCGAGCACGAGATCGCCGGGCGAAAGGTGAACGATGGATTTGATCTTGGCAGCCAAATTCTGCAGATGCCGCACCATGAACTGGTTCAGGCCGGAGCGATAGCCGTAGTTCATCCCATACATCTCGCTGGCCTTGAAAGAGTGGCGGAGTTGTACCAGACCGCAGGTTTCTCCGGCATCGTCGGCGCGGCATTTGACCAGCTCAAGAGGGGCCACCGATACCGGAGTGTTACGGTCGCGTGGGAACGCACCCGTCAAGGCCTGGACGCCCAGATAGAGGACGGTGTCGAGTTGCTCGTTGGCGCAGATTCGGCATTGAGAAATCGTTTTATACATGGCCCGGTTTCGAATATGTCAGTTTGGGCTGTAAGTGACTGCGGGCGACCAGGATGGCCAAATCCTAAGTTTATACTTGTGGTCGGCTTTCCATTTTGCTACTTCGTGAGACCATCGTGGCGCACTCGGATCTGGCAACTCGCGATAGGAAATAATTCCGTTTGCCAGGGCAAAGGCCAGAACGAGCATACAGATCACGGAGCGAATCCGCCGGCTGCCGGATTCAATATTCGATAAGACCAGGAACAAAAAAACAAGTCCCGGCAGAAACGCGTAGCGGCTGTAGGGAATAGAGTTTAGGGAGCCCACGCATGTTAAAACGGCAAGAATCAGAAATATAGCAGTCAGGAAGAGCTTGTTTACATTCCAGAGGCGGCCCACTAATAGCCAGAGGATGCCGGCGATGAGCAGGAACGACACCAAGCCAACCATCCGGATGCTTGGGTCAGGCGCGTGTGGGAAAGCGCACGCCGCCAGCCACGCACCCGTAAATCCCAAGGCCCCAAACAGGACCAGCGCAAAATTGTTTCCAAGTGCTGGCAACGCTATCTGCTCAAACAGCACGTTGATGGACGACATATCGGCTGCTACATCGGTGCCGCGGAGCGGCAGCCCTCCGCCAGCAAACTTGGAAAAAACAACACAGCCGATTTGAATTAAAAGACAAGCGCCGAGAATAAGGCATTGCACTTTGCGTTCCCGCTCTCGATAGCGGAGATAGGAGAGCAGAAACAACGGGAGTAGCACGATCGCGTAAGCAGCTGACAATCCGCAGAGCACCAGGATTGTTCGTGCACCCCGCTTGACCCATGTCGGCCACTCCGACACATCTTCAAATAAGAGCAAAAGGGCAATCAATCCCAGATAGCTCATCGAATTGATTGTGTTGAGCCACACTTCAGGGACGGAGGTGGACGCAAATAAAACGATCAAGCATCCGGAAACAGCCCTCCACTCAGAAGTAAAGAGTCTGGACTTTCCGAACAAAATGATTGCGATCACAAGAATTTGGATGAGAAATGCCGCGATGGTGGTAGAGAGTGGTGCGTACTTGAGACCCACAAAGCGGGCCGTCGCAGAAGACAGGACACCGCCTATGTTAGCCATCAGGTTGAAATAACCGGATGCCGGAAAAATGTAGAACAGATTTTGAAGGAACGAATGCGTTGAAGCGTGCTGAAACCAGGTCGTTCCCTCTTCAGCCCAAAAGCGGGGATGGTTCAGCAAGGATGGCTCGCGGAACCACATGAGCAATGCAAATCCGGCCAACAGAAAAATTCTGGAATCCAATGACCGGATTGGCAACGAAACAGCAGAGATGCGCTGCCTTGTTCGGAGAAGCCATCCTTGGCCGTAGGTGGCGAGAAAGAAGAAAAGAAAAAGAAGCGCGGTATACACACTGATCCAGATTTGTGTAGTGAGGGGGAAATAGAGAATGAAAGCCCCGGCCGGGATCCGCTGGATCTGAGAAGCTGACAACGACACGGGTTGCTGGGAGGCGTAACCATTGAGCGGTAACCATCGTAAATCCGGTATCCACCGTCGCTTTCCGTGCTGGATCAGGTACCATCGGCCCTCTTCGGGTGAGGCAACCAAGGAATTCTCCAGCGAGGGTGAACCCGTCGAGCGATCAAACCCGCGAAGACAAATATCCTGATCCTGCGGCTGGCCATCGATATAGAAACGCCCTCCGGCGTATATGTCAGCGCTGCTGCGCCAAACGGTAAGGGCGTATTTGGGCGGGATGTTACGCGCTTCGACGTAGAAATAGTAGCTCTGTCCGCGAGAATCGCGAATCGGCGGGAATTCAAGGGCAACATAGCTGTTATCCTCGATCGCACTGGCCGGCACTGTGACGGACGCTATCTCGTTCGTCTGGGCCGGATTCCGGCCAAGGTGAAGCACAAGCTCTCCGCTGGGCACATGGGCCGAATAAGTCGCAATCATCACTTCGACTTTGGTCAGACCGTTGTGCTGTGCGATGAATGTTTCTCCAAAGGTGTGGCTTGGCGTTAGAGGTCCCGCTGGAACCGGGTTTTTCGACGGATCGATCGCAAAATCGGGAAGATCGATCGCGAGATCTGGAAAAGCAGTGCTTGCGGCAGGCGGGGGCGGGTGCTGAGAGCACGCAGATGCAAAAAGCAGGAGCGCCAGTACTATGGCCGGTCTCGTTACACCATGAAGACGTACCCTTTCAGCGCGACGCAACATTTGCTCGTGGGTTCCGAATCGTCCTAAAATCTATCACGCTTCTATTCCGGGTAGTATCCTGAATTCTATCGTAGAAGCGCAGCTCTCTGTTCACTTACTCAGTCTCCAGATTACAGCTTTGGATCTTGTCGATGGCCGGCCGTAGTTCTGGAGGTCCGCAGGCCTGTTCACCAGCGGCAATCCTTTAGCCCGGCGGCTTCGACTCGGACTGATGCTGGCCAAAGAAGGCCAAAGCAGGAGCATTTTCTAATCCGGAAATGAGCCTGAACGAGACATCTGCTCGGGTTGTTTGCCGCGGTAATTTTGCTCCTTTGTCGTGTTGGTGCGAGCGCATCGTCGGCGCGGCATTTGACTAACTCAAGAGGGGCCACCGATACCGGAGTGTTACGGTCGCGTGGGAACACACCCGTCAAGGCCTGGATGCCCAGATAGAGGACGGTGTCGAGTTGCTCATTGGCGCAGATTCGGCATTGAGAAATCGTTTTATACATGGCCCGGTTTCGAATATGTCAGTTTGGGCTGTATGTGATTGCGGACCACCCGGGTGGCCAAATCCTAAGTTTATACTTGTGGTCGGCTTTCCATTTTGCTACTTCGTGAGACCATCGCGGCGCACTCGGATCTGGCAGCTCGCGATAGGAAATAATTCCGTTTGCCAGGGCAAAGGCCAGAACGAGCATACAGATCACGGAGCGAATCCGCCGGCTGCCGGATTCAATATTCGAT
>JGI20203J14952_1000097_pt1 | contig 11023 bp, 10 predicted proteins | sample NGESurdeep092012_9_FD_14952 | JGI IMG/M metagenome (IMG submission 14952)
ATGGCGGGCCCGCGGCGGGTGGTCACGGACCGAACTTCGATGGTTTCGATTTAGACGAATTTTTGCGGCAGCAGCGCGCGGCGGGCGGTGCGCGGACGGGCGAGGGTGAAGGCTTTGGATTCCGCGATATCTTCAGCCAGTTCTTCAATCGCGGGGGACGACAAGCGTCCGCTCAAGCGGAGCGGGGGGCGGATCTCGAGTATGGTTTGAATGTCGATTTCTGGCAATCGATTCGAGGGACGCAAGTGAAGCTGGCCATTTCGCGGCAGGAGATGTGCGAGACGTGCCACGGTACGGGCTCGGCCGGCAATAGCGTGGCGGTTTGTCCGGAATGCGACGGCACCGGGACGGTGACCCAGATGGCGGGGGCGATGAAGTTCAATCTGACTTGCCAGCGGTGCGGGGGAACGGGACGGCTGAAAAATACTTGTCCGACATGCCGCGGCGAGGGACTGGTAGCGCGTCCGGATACTGTGGAAGTGCGGATACCGCAGGGTGTGGCGTCGGGATCGCGTTTGCGGGTTGCTGGAAAGGGGAACTCCGGCATAGCGGGCGGACCTCCGGGAGATTTGTATATTACGATCCGGGTGGAAGAGCATCCTTTCTTCAAGCGGAACGGGGACAACATCGAAGTGAGGGTGCCGCTTTCAGTGAGCGAAGCGGGGCTTGGCGCGAAGATCGAAGTGCCGACCATCGATGGACGCGCGCTGCTGAAAATTCCGCAAGGGACGCAGAACGGGCAGAAGTTCCGGATGCGCGATAAAGGGGTTTTCAACGCGCGAAAGAGCTCACGGGGCGATGAAATTGTCGAGGTGGATCTACGATCGCCGGACGTACACGACGAACGCACGCGGGAGCTGCTGCGCGAACTGGCGCAGGTGCAGACGGAGGACGTGCGGTCGGAAATGTGGACGAAGGTGGGATCGGCCGCCTGATGGGTGAAGGGACAAGCGTATGACGAGGGCGAAGGGGAAAGCGGCTTATATGATCTCGGCGGTGGCCGAGCAATACGCGATTCATCCGCAGACACTGCGTCTGTACGAGCGCGAGGGATTACTTGCGCCATCGCGCAGCGAAGGCAACACGCGGCTGTATACGCACGAAGATTTGGAGCGGCTCGAAATCATTTTGAAGTTGACGCGCGATCTGGGCGTGAACCTGGCGGGAGTCGAGATCATTCTCAACATGCGCGAAAAGATGGAAGCGATGCAGAAGCAGGTGGTGGGGTTTATCGAGACGCTGAACCAGGAGCTTTCCGAGCGCGCCACTCAACAGCCTGCGGACAGCAATTCGCTGATGCCGGTGATTCAGATTAATTCGGCGATGACGCGCGCGGAGGGGAAGCGGTCGGGCGAAGGGAAGCGGAGAACGCGGTAGAGGGAGAAGCTAGGCTGCGTCTTCGAGCGAAATGGTGAGTCTTTTTCCTATCGCGAGAAAGGCTTGCTCAAGCCGATCGAGGCGGGACGCATGACCGAGATCGAGCAGACGGTCAATCTGCGGAAGATGGCAGTTTAAGCGCCGCGCGAGTTCCGCCTTGCCCACGCTCGCAGCCCGCATGTGGCGATAGAGTTCGATCTTAGCCTCGATCAAAGCCGGGAGCTCGACGGAACTTTCTCTTCGTCGCGGTTTCCTGGGAATCGGGACCTCTTCCCGATCTTCAATCATGCCCATCAAGTAGGTTTCGAGCGCATCCACAGCGCGTGCGCGAGCCTCCGGCTCGTCCGAGCCGTACGTATGGATGTTTGGGAAATCGGGAAACGAGACGAGCGTTTTTTTACCTTCGCGGTTCAGAACGATCGGATATCGCAGCATGTTTGCAATCTCACTTCCAGCCAGCGCCTCAGTTCAGCGCTCGTCATTACTCACGATAACACTTCTGTTGCGTTTAGCTTAACACAGTGTGTTGCGGTAATCCGATACAGGTTCAGGCGCGATGAAGATTGTATACCGCCTTGCACTGTGCGAGATGCACAAACGTGAGCGCGCCGGGCTGGCCTTTTCGGAACTTTCGGTTCGCCGCAAACTTCGGCAGGATCTTACATAAACTTGCCCTCTGCACACTCCATAGGGACCGTGATAACATCTTTGTAATGACCAAAGGACAGCCCGCGGGCGCGGAAAAATCGGAAGTATTACAGGGCACGCTGGATTTGATGATCCTGAAAACCCTTTACGCTCTTGGTCCATTGCATGGATTCGGGATCGCTCGCCGCATTGAGCAGTTGAGTCAGGATGTGCTGAAGCTGAACGAAGGTACGGTATACACCTCGTTGCTGAGGCTTCAGCAGCAGGGTTGGATAGATTCCGAGTGGGGCGTTTCTGAGAACAACCGGAAGGCGAAGTTCTATTCAATCACCCGGCGCGGATTGAAACAGCTAACTATCGAGACCGAGAACTGGGAGCGAATCTCGGGCGTCATCGGCCGAGTTTTACGACTGGAGCCTCAGAAATAATCATGATTTCCCGCGTTGTTCAGCTTGTGTCGAGAATTCGCGGCCTTTTTGGAAAGGAGAAAGCGGATGTTGAATTCGGCAGTGAGATGCAGATGCATTTGCAATTGCTGGAGGAGCAATTCGTTCGACGAGGCCTGCATCGCGCGGATGCCGCCACCGCTGCCCGCCGTCAGTTCGGCAATCCTACTCTGCTGGCACAGCGCCAGAGAGAAGCGCGAAGCTTCCTGTCGGTGACGACCCTGATCCAAGATGTGCGCTACGGCCTGAGGATGCTGGGCAACAGCCCTGGTTTTACCGCGACCGCGGTGCTCACGCTGGCGTTGGGCATTGGGGCGAATGCGGCAATCTTCACGCTGGTGAACGCGGTGCTCCTGAAGAGGCTGCCGGTAGCCGACCCGGGGACGCTGGCGCGCCTTGGCAACCACAACGATTGCTGTGTCGGTTCAGGGGTACGCGACGGCGGCGAGTACTCCCTCTTTTCGACAGATAGCTACGAACAGTTGAAGAAGAACGCGCCGGAGTTCGAGGAATTATCCGCCATGCAGGCTGGATTTGCGTTCCGGCCGATTACCGCGCGGCGTTACGGAACGCAAGAGGCCGCGCGCTCCGTCATGGGCGAGTTTGTCTCGGGAAACTATTTCCGCACCTTCGGCCTGCAGCCGAGACTCGGCCGGCTGTTTGCCGATGCCGACGACGTTGAGGGCGCGCCAATCGCAGCGGTGATGAGTTATGAAACATGGAAGAAGGACTATGCCGGCGATGCATCGGTTGTGGGCAGCACGTTCTTCGTAAATACAAAGCCGGTGACGATCGCCGGCGTTGCTCCGGAAGGTTTCTACGGCGACCGCCTGTCGAGCACTCCACCGGATTTCTATCTACCCATTGAGGCTATGCCGGCGCTGGCGAATGTTCCCTACGTACACGACCCGGCTGAGAACTGGCTTTATATCATCGGACGCTTAAGACCAGGCGTTGCCAAAGCCCGCCTACAGGTGAAGCTCAGCGCGCTGCTGCGTCAGGCACTTGCGCCAATCCGCACGTACTCATCAGACCGGAATAAGGCGAAGCTGCCCAAGGTACATATTGTGCTCACCCCAGGTGGCGCGGGTATTCAGGCCATGCAGGAGGAGTATGCTTCTCACCTCCGTTTGCTGATGTGGATCTCAAGCATGCTGCTGCTGATTGCTTGCGCAAACATTGCCAATCTGCTGCTGGCGCGCGGCACAGGCCGCAAAGTTGAGATGTCTGTGCGCGCCGCTCTGGGGGCCAAGCGTGGGCGGATTGTCGAGCAATTGTTGACGGAAAGCATGCTGCTGGCCGGCCTGAGCGGGATTGCAGGACTCGTGGTCGCATATGCGGGAACGCGCATGCTGCTGGCACTGGCGTTTCCCGGAGCGGAAAGCATACCCATTCACGCCAGTCCATCCTTGCGGGTGCTCGGGTTTGCTTGTGGATTGTCGCTCTTGACGGGTGTTTTGTTCGGCGTGGCGCCGGCGTGGCTCGGGGCGCGAGTAGAGCCGGCGGACGCATTACGAAGCGGCAAGCGCGCCACGACCGGCGCAGCCTCGTTGCTGCAGCGAGGGCTGGTGGTGATACAGGCGGCGCTCTCCTTGGTTTTGTTAGTAGGCGCGGGACTGTTTTCGCAAAGCTTGAACAAACTCGAAAGCACAGACCTGAAGCTGGATTCGAAAAACCGGTATATCGTACATATCAATCCTCAGGCCGCGGGCTACTCGCAAGCGCAGGCTGGGAATCTATATCGCACAATTGAACAGCGATTCCATACACTGCCGGGTGTTAAAAAAGTGGGGATTAGCAGCTACACGCCCATGGAGGATAACAATGACGGCTGGAGCGTCCAGGCGCAAGGCCGACCGGATCCACATGTCAGTGCTTCGGACGTGAAGGCGAATGCAGAGTACTTCGATTCGGTGGGAACTCACGTCCTGATGGGGCGCGGCATCGGTTTGCACGATATCCCGGCCTCCAGGACGGTGGCTGTGGTGAACCAATCGTTCGTGAAGAAGCTGTTCAAGCCCGGAGAGAATCCTATCGGGCAACACTTCGGCTCGGGCCCGAACTCAGTGAACGACTACGAAATTGTCGGCGTCGTGGAAGATACGGCGTACACGGACGCGCGCTGGAAGGATCACGCGATGTATTTCGTGCCGATGCTGCAGAGACCAGCGAGCGATAAGAGCCCGATCCAGGACGACGAGACGATGTATGCCGGAGCGATCGTGCTAGAGACCGATCACCCAACGAACGAGATGGAATTGCTGGCGCGCAGAACTCTTTCCGGCATCAATCCGAACCTCAGCGTCGTCAAGTTTCAGACTTTTGATGCACAAATCGCCGATCGCTTTACCGAGGAGCGGATGCTCGCACGGCTGACAACGCTATTTGGAGCACTGGCCCTGCTGCTGGCGACAATCGGAGTCTATGGAGTGACCGCGTATACTGTGGCGCGGCGGACCGGGGAGATCGGGATTCGGATGGCCTTGGGCGCGAAGCGCTCCGCAGTGACGGCGATGGTAGTACGCGGCGCACTAGCCCATGCGATCTGTGGGCTGGCTATCGGTGTTCCCATGGCGCTCCTCTGCGTCAAATTTGTTGAAGCGCAACTGTATGAAGTGAAGGGTATCGATGGGATGCTGATGGTGAGATCTGTGCTGACGCTTGCTGGAGCGGCGCTCGTGGCCGGTCTGATCCCCGCACGGCGGGCGGCTTCTATCGAACCGGCGCAAGCGTTACGAACCGAATAGAAACGATGAGATCGTCCAGGAAGTAATCCCGATCAAGGACAAAGTCATTTCGGGCGCAGTCGCTAGTTCAGCACGGTCTTCCGAACAAAGAGCGGCGCAAAGCAGGCGCGAAACCTCCACGCAAGGACGATCCAGAGGAGCGTTGCCAAAACAGCAAGCTGCGCGCCACTCGGCTGCATGGTCACATGATAGGCGATGATGTTTGCGATGACTGACGCCAGCAGGACCAGCGCCAAGGGTACGAACCGATCAATAAGCAACAGAACGCCCGCGATCAACTGAACTGCGCACACGAGATAGAGATAGTGCGAGCTGATGAGGGCCCCGAGAAAGGAGCCAGCGACTCCAGAGGGTGGGGTCGCTGGGATAAAGTTCAGGAACCCATTCAGGCCGAAAACGACAAACATCAGTCCAAGAAGAATTCGGGCGACCAGTGTAACGATTCTCAACGTGTATCTCCTCGTTTCACGCCGAGGCCTCGCGCTTATCGGAGCGGCGTTACTGTCAACAATAATTGCATCTTCCGTTTCGATGCCGGGTCGTCCGCCGAGAATAAGATGGTCGGCTGTTTCACCTTTAATAGAACGGTTGACTCCCAGCGATTATTTCGGATGATAGGCACGGAGGGGGGAGGGCTGGCTTCCCCGTGGCTTTCCATCACGCTGCTGATCTCGGCCTTGATGTCCAGAGCAACCTGGTCACCCAGTTCTTCCAATTTTTGGCAATCGATATTGACGCCTACATCTATCTGTTGCCACTGAGTACTTACTCCGCTGCTCGAGCTGTACGGTACTTTTTGGCCCGCTCGGATTGAAGATCGTTCGGCGCCGGTGCGCAGGATGATGGAGTATGAGCGGCTATTGATCACGTGCTCGTCTTCGAGTTCCCGCACCACGAAATTAAGCTGGTAAAAGTTCTTTGGAAGGCCCTCTGCCGTCTGCGCCGAAGAAGGCGGCTTGTCCGGCGTGTTTCGATCGCTTTGCGCCGGGCATTTCAGACTCAACAGTCCTGCAAAACCAAGCATCATCATCGTTCTCAGCATTTTTGTCCCTTTCCTGCAACTAGACCTTATTCAAGCGGTTTGATCTCAATTGCCGCCATTCGGAGCGGCTCAATCGGATCGCCGGAGTGAGTCAGCTCGCGCGGAATAGCTTTCGCATCGCCGGTCGCCAGCCGCAGCAGCGCCCGCTCTTCGCCGCTCATGGGAGACGGCGTCGGAAACCGCGCCAGCTTCGGTTCCGCCGACACCTTCGGCGTATTTCTTAGTTTGGTCGCACGAGACGGAACAACCGCGGAGCCGCGCCCAGGAATCGTCCGCGCCATCACTGGCTCTTCAGCCTTCCTCGTTTTGGACGTTGTCGTAGTCGCCGGGCGCGGTTGTATCGTCACTTTCGGCATCTCCCACCAGAACAGGCAACACGCCGCCGCCGCCGCCGCGCCGATAGCCATGACTAATCGTCCGATCGAACGCGCGCGCGTCGTCCTCTCGCTGACCTTCGCCAGAATCCTTCGCTCCAGCCCTTCTCTCTCCGGCGCTTCGCCGTAACTCGCTAACGCGTCATCCAGCATTTCGTCCAATGGATCCTGCGGCCATTCATGCATGATTGGTTTTTTCCATTCGCGCCATCTTTTGTTTCACCAGCGCCCGCGCTTCGGCCAGAAGTCGACGCAGAGTGCCTTCCGGCAGATCCATAACAGCCGCTATCTCCGGCGTTGTCATCTCTTCGATTGACGACAAAGCTAGAGGTCTTCGCAGCTTTTCCGGCAGCGCATCGATCAAACGGTGAATGGTTCGGCTCGATTCCATTGCAATCGCCGCCCTCTCCGGACTGCTCTCTGGGGAGGCAATCTCGCGACGATCCGCCTCTGGGGAAAGCCTGGCCGGGATTCTGCCGATTGCCAGACGCCAAGCCACGCGCGCCAGAAATCGCCTCTCATCGTCTATGCGCTTCCAGGCTCCGGTTCGAAACAGCTTGAGAAATGTATCCTGAACTATATCTTCCGCGTCTTCCACATTCCGCAGTACCACGTAGGCAATTCGAAACACGAAGCGAGACTGACGCTCCACCAGCAGCACGAACCTCGCGTCCGGCTCGCCGGCAGCCTCCGGCTTCAGCAAACTATCCCACTCACCGGCTGCCGCTCTGGACACAAGCTCCACATTCATGCTGCGTACACCATCTAAGACCGCTGGACCCTTCGCCGCGTTCAGTTATTTTTTTCGCAAATCCGGGCGAAGCAATCTTAGCGAGATCCGGATACCGGCATCCAGAGGTGTAAACTCTACAAAGCTGCACGCCTGATGCGAATCGCGACCACCTGTCTTCTTTGCGCCCTTCTTGCGTTATCGCTGCGCAGCGCGGCTCCAGATCAGAACAAAGCCTCGGGGGACGCGCAGGCATTTCGGGACGCCCGGAAGATTTCAGATCCACAGGCGAAGATCGATGCACTGAGGCGCTTCGTGGCTGAATACCCGAAGAGTTCCCGCGCAAGCGCGGCTGACAGCTTGATTCTTGAGACGCTAGTCGACAAATTTCCAAACCGGACAAGTGAGATAGATCGGCAGGCGAAAATCGCGCTGAAGCGCGCCAAGGGTGAATTTCGCATGTATGATTACAACGACGTCGCGAGCACTCTCGCCGATGCCAATGTTTTGCTGCCGCGCGCCGAGCGGATTTCGCAAAAGAGTCTCAACATGCTGCACGAAAAAACATACGTAGCGAACATGCGAAAAGAATATGCGCAAGCCAAAATGAAGCCTCCGAGTGACGCCGCTCTGCACCGGGACTTCTTAAAGGCGCATTCCAGCCTACAGGCAACCCTCGGACGCATCTACGTCAGGCAGGGTAAAACGGCGGAGGGGGAACCGCTCCTGAAAGAGGCTCTCAGCGACGATTCAGATAACTCTGCCGCAGCCGCGGATTTGGGGGAACTGGCCGCTAGAGCGGGAAAGAGCGACGAGGCGCTCGCTTACCTGACAAGAGCGCGGCTCACCGGAAAATTAGACCATCCTCAGAAGAAGCTGCTCGAGGATCTTTACGCAAAAAAGCATGGCGGCTCGATGGCCGGCTTGAAGACTATCTGGACCGGCAATACGCAGCGCTCTTTCCGGATCCGTTCGACGCGGCTAAATATAAAGCCACGGGTGAGCCGAGCGATCGAACGGTGTTGGAGGAGTTGTTTACAGGTTCAGGCTGCGATCCGTGCGCGGGCGCCGATCTGGCGGTCGATGCCGAGCTCGAACGCTATAGCCGAAAGGAATTGGCGCTACTGGCGTTCGATCAGCACATTCCGGAACCGGATCCGTTGGCCAATCCGGATGGCGTGAAGAGATTTGCTTTTTATAACGCTGTGGGAACACCCACGCTTGCCATCGACGGAACGACGAAAATAATCGGGGCGAATCGAGATGGCGCTCAGGAGCGGTTTGAGGCGATCAACAAGCTGGTGGAGAAAGCTTTGCAATCGCCGGCTGAAGCCGAGATCAAGCTGGCGGCGCGGCGGAATGGCGACCGGATAGAGGTTCGCGCTTCGGCGGCAAATATCAAGAGCGATTCGAAAGATTTGAAGCTGCAGATCGTGCTCGTGGAAGACCGGCTGCGCTATAGCGGCGAAAACGGTATCCGGTTTCATCCCATGGTCGTGCGCAGTGTCGCACGCGATGACGAAGGGTTTCCAGTGGAGCCCGGCAAAGATTGTGACGTCGAGTATACGTTTGACATTCCGAAGATCGGCGAGGGGTTGAAAAGCTACTTGGACGGGTATGAGAAATCGAACGATCGGTTCGGGCCGATCACATTCATCCAGGAAATGTACGCCATCGATCCAGCCAACCTCTCGGTGGTCGCTTTCGTGCAGGATATAAAGACCAAACATGTCCTGCAAGCGTCCTACGTACGCGTAACAAACGGCGGATGAGAGTCAAGGAACAACTGCGGGGAGTATGTTTGGCGGCAGCTTTCATCGGAATGCCGATCTTCGCGGGAGGGGCGATGGCGGCCGAGAATCCCGTGCACTGGTCGGGTGCGGCTATTCCGCAAAAGGCACTTCGCCCAGGCACTACATTTACCGCAAAGCTCCTCGCCCGGATCGATCCGGGCTGGCATCTCTACGCGCTCGAGCAGGAAGAAGGCGGCCCTATTCCCACTGAGATTTCGCTGGCCGATCAATCCTTCTTGACACTTGGAACGGTACGCGCCTCCAAGCCGATTCAACTATTCGATCCCAACTTTAACAAGCGTGTCGGTCTGTACATAGACAAAGCGGAGTTCAACCTTCCGTTAACGGTCGCCGCTGCTGCGCCTGAGGGCTCACAGCACACCGCGATACGCGCGCGCTATCAGTGCTGCAATGACACAATGTGTTTGCCGCCCCGGACTGCCGCGGTCGATTTAGCGGTAACTGTCAAAGCAACGAAGTAACGCCGCTACTCCTCGCCCTGAATTGCCTCGAGCGAGCGCTCCACCGTCGCGCGCTGAATCTCCGCGGGCAACCTATGTAGAATTCGATATAGTAGGTACCCTCGGAGGCAATCAAGCGTGCCCAGGGAAGCAACCGCTCCCGGCTAACCGATCTTCTCCTCAAGCTCAAGCCAGCGCGCATACAGCGCGTCAAGCGCGGACTGTGCCTGCTCCATCTCGCGATAACTGTCCGCGAGGCGTTGCGGATCGCGGAGAACTTGCGGATCTTCGAGCAGAGCGTGCGCGGCGGCGAGTACCCGCTCGGCTTCAGCGATGCGGCTCTCAGTGGTCGAGAATTCACGGCTATCCAAATAGGACAGCTTCTTCTTAGCCGCTGCAGGAGCGGTTTTGGCGATCGGCACGGAACCGGCGGTAGATTTAGGCTTGCTCTTTATGCGTTCCGCCTGCCAACTCTCCCATTGCGAGTAGTCCGCGAAGCGTTCAGCGGAGCCCGCGCCATCCAGGCCTAAGACGACCGTCGATACGCGATTGAGCAGATAACGGTCATGCGTCACCAGAACCAGCGCGCCCCGGAATTCGAGCAGACTTTCTTCCAATATCTCCAGTGTCGGGATGTCGAGGTCGTTAGTAGGCTCGTCGAGCAGCAGGACATCCGCGGGCTCGAGCATCAAATTGGCGATGAGAACGCGCGCTCGCTCGCCACCCGAGAGCCGGCCGACGGGCTGGTTGAGCTGCTCGCTAGAGAAAAGGAAGCGCGCCGCCCAGGAGGCGACGTGAATGGAGCGGTCCTGGTAGACAACGGAATCGGCCCCGGGAGATAGCGCCTGGCGCAGAGTCAAGTCGGGATTGAGCGGACGATTTTGATCGAAGTAGACGATGCGGAGCGATGGGGCTCGCCGGATCTCACCGGTTAGCGGCGCAATCTCATCGCGCAGCAGGCGCAGAAGCGTAGTCTTGCCGCTGCCATTCGGGCCGACTAAGCCGACGCGCGCGCCGGCGGTGAGAACGAAGCTGAGGCGATCGAACAACATGCGGCCGCCGAAGCCGTAGCCGACGTCCACCAGCTCAATCAGGCGCTTGGTTTGGCGATCGGTGGCGGAGAAATCGATATCGGCGGTGGAGGCGCGGGCGCGGGCATTCAGATCGGCAAGCTCACCGATTAATTCTTGCGCGTTGTCGATGCGGGCCTTGGCTTTGGTAGCACGGGCTTTGGGGCCGCGGCGCAGCCAATCGATCTCAATTCGCACGCGGTTTTCGAGCACCTCCTGACGCTTGGCTTGAGCCGCGAGAAATTCGCTTTTCTTTTCGAGAAAGGCGCTGTAGTTACCCTGAACGCGAAACAGGCCGCCCGGGTAGACGCGACCCAGCTCGGCCATTTCGGTGG
>JGI20203J14952_1000117_pt1 | contig 9947 bp, 10 predicted proteins | sample NGESurdeep092012_9_FD_14952 | JGI IMG/M metagenome (IMG submission 14952)
GTTTGATCCGCCGCCCGACATTCTTTTCGACTTGCATGGTTTGCTGAACGCTTGAAACTCGTCGATTGCAGCGCACCGGATTTGATTAATGGCGAGTCGCTCCCGGTTGAAGTCACTACTCAGAAAGGCCCATAATACGACGAGGAAGGGGCTTCTCATAAACGTGCATATCTGGCTTAGTGTCTGTTTGGCTTTAGGAGCGCTATCTAGCGCAAAAGCCCACGTATTTCCGGAATTGCCGGACAAGCCAGCCGACTATGTTACGGACGCGGCGGGAGTGCTTTCGGCAACCGAGCGCTCAGTGCTTTCGCAACGGTGCGCTCAGATTGACAGAAATCACCTAGGTCAGATTGCCATAGTGACCATTACGTCTCTTGCAGGCGAGTCTATTGATACTGTGTCGTTGAGCCTTGCTCGAAAATGGGGCGTAGGCAGGAAAGGCGTGAACGACGGCATTCTAATTATGCTTGCGATCGGAGATCATAGATCGCGCATCGAAGTCGGCAGCGGATTGGAAACACGGGTTACCAATGACATATCGTCGGCGATTCTTACCGCAATGAGGCCGGATTTAGCTAGGGTCGATATAATGCAGCACTCACGCTCGCGCTTGACCGATTGACCGAAAGGTTGTCCGCAGCTCCTTCCGACGTACACCAGTCATCTGTCCCATCCTCCTCTGCGGGGTGTAATGGTTTTGTGAATGCTGTTGTGCCCGGAGCGTGTCTCGGCGAGTTTCGGCACGGCACGCTGGTCAAGAAGGTCGGATCTGGGCCAAATGAAGTTTTGGAAGTGGCCAGTAGCTCAGCAGAGGCTACTGATACCCATCCCGGCGATGACTTGGTCGCATCCTGCGGTTCGCCGGTATACACCCTTGCGGATGGACTGGTAGTTGACGTCATTTCGGACGAAAGCGATCCAGATTTTCGCTACCTGGGGTACATGGTGAGGATCAAGCACGCGGCGACGAGCACAGGGCTGCCCCTTCCTGCGGTGCAGATGAAACAAACGGAGACGCTTTACCTGCACTTACAAGATCCGCCACAGGTGCAAGTTGGCGATTTTGCCATTGAACACGCACTGTTAGGACATGTGGGGCGAACGGGGGCTGCGTGGGGATGTCACACCCATTTTGAAGTCAGACACTTTCCGGGTAGGTACATGACCGACCCGCAGTGGAATTCACCGCCAAACATTTACGGACGTGGTGACCAGAGAGCGAATAAGCTGTTCAAGGACAGTTGGACCGATCCTTCAGTTTGGCTCGCAAAGTTACCGACTGAACTCTTGAGCCCTCAGGAATCCGTGCTTGAGCTTTCGATGAACTCGACTTCGCGCGATTATCCGAACTCCCCAACTTCTTACACAGATCCAGGTGCATGTCCCGGCGAAGGTTGTCGATATCACGATACCTGGACGATGAATGTGGACACGCCCGTCCACCCGGCGCAGGGCAGCAAAACAACCTCGTTCGTGCTGAAGAAGGGCCAGACGGTCACAACCCTCACGGGTGCCGTGATTACAAAGCCGGGCAGAATTAAAATTATCCATCCCATTCGCATTTCCGGGCAAGAACAAGTGCAAGCTGGCGATCTGTATGTTCTCACCTATCGGGGCGAGGGCTTCTGGAAAATTTGGTTGAAAGGCAAATTGATCGATTCGGTGGCGCTCCCAAATGTCGTGTCGGCAGGTGGCTGCAAAGCGTCAGACATGTCCTGCAAGCAAAAGGCCGAGGCTCGATGGATCGCCGGACCGATTTGGGGTGTACTCGAAGTAGCGCCGCAGCCTAGCTGGTGGGTACAGATCAACGACGCCAAGGGCCGAACAGGGTGGATTGAGGTACCTGGGCCAACGTGGGCAAGCATCCATGGGGAATTCTAGGGCGCATACCCTTTACCCCGCAACCCGGCGAATTATGCAGCAGTTGCAAATTGAGATAGAATTTGTGACCGAGGAGAACGACTGTCGTGCGCCAGAACCTCGCGGTATCGCTGTCCGTAGTTTATGTACTCTTGAGCTCATGTGGTCCTCCGGCTAGGCCGTCCGACGGACAAGCACGGGAAGTAGTGGACCAGATCCTATAAGGGGCTTACAGACCTCGGCGCGCGTATTACCGATTTTAGAAAGCTAAATGCTGAAACCAAAGAAAGAGCAGGCCAAAAAATATACGAGTATCATTTTCTGGCAAGCGCGGAGTTACCTGCCGGTATTGCGTGGGCTGCGCCCGGCCTGATGGATCGAGGCGGTTTCGTGAAGGACCCCGGAAACGGACAACCAATCGCGTGAGGCGCCGGAAAGACTCAAAGTCTTCTAAAGGGAACAACGGCTATTCGATATGGGGGCATCACGTTTCGCATGACCGAGAAGGGATGGGTATCAGCGGACCTTCCTGACAACGCCGACGATGGATACTGTACGGATGCCGGACCGAAAGACTGCTACCCGAAAATGGGACGGGAGAAGCTAAAGTGATCTAAGTAATATCAACGGCAATTCAAGATAATTTTAACGCCTCAATCCAGTGGATCTTCGGCAGTTCCAAGCCCTGATCATGAACCCCTGAATGAAGTACACGAGGCGTGGCATAGTCATGTGCGATTCCAGTCCCACATTTCGCAGCCGATGTGATATCACCCCATCAATCCGCGGTGACCCGTCTGAGCCCTGTGACAAGTAGAAGCAACGCTAGCGCGACAATTTTAAGCTTCGCCATTGATCGCTCGCCCTTGCGACTGTCCCACCGAGGATTGTGCATCGGTCGATGATGAAAGTTGATATGATATGTAGCCGATTGGAGGCGCTCATGCGCATTGATTTGTACACGAAAGCGATTCTTACCGTGATTGCCGTTGCACTGCTGACAATCGCGGGCAACTCGGTTGTCCGACCCACAAGCGTTTCGGCGGATGGTGCGCTGAGCGGAGTCGAATTTCTCGCCATAGGTCCTGGATTTATGGCCATCGACACGAGAAGCGGCGATATTTGGGAATATCCATACCGGCCCGGCACCCCTTCGCATATGGGAAAAATCACCCATCTGGGCCAGCCACTCACGAACCAGTAAAGTTTGGCGGGCGCCACTTTGGCCGATGGATGGTGTGGTTTCGGTGCCGCTTTCCGTATCAGTTCTAGACAAGATACAGGGTAACGACAGTAGCTGAGGACAAGAGCCTAAACACATCGAACGAGAGAATTGGGAACTTGATTCTGGGTCAAGCCCTACTGCTAGGTAACATACGCGCCTTCGCATATGCAATATCTGCGTGGCTGATGACGCACTTGTTTGTCGTTACCTACGAGGAACCAACATTGCGGAAATCCTTTGGGGCCGAGTACGAAACCTTTTGCGCTCATGTTCCACGGTGGTTACCGCGCTTCCGCCCGTGGCGCAAGGGTACGGAATTGGATGTGATGCAGCGGGACGGCATCATCGGACCGCCGGACGGCAGCAAACCGCGCGAGGTATTGAAGCGGCCGGATTGGCTGCGAGAGGTCGAAGGACAACTCCGATAAAGGGAACGCTTTCCGCTTTTAGATACACTGCCATCATGATTCGTTCATTGCTCTACTGCCTGCTGGCATCTGTGGTGTTGGTTCCGCAGGTGTCTTCCGCCAAGTCAAACCCGTTCGAGGGCCGCTGGGATTTCAATGTGCCGACGCGCAATGGAATCGGCGCGAACTGGCTCGGGATATCGGAAAAGAATGGCAACCTGGATATCTGGTTTCAGCCGACCGGGGGCCATGTTTATCAAGTCGCGAATTACAAGCAAACCGGCTCACATTTGACGCTGACGGTTTCGCCGCAAAACGGGAACCATGCGGCAACGATATGGGAACTCGACGCAACGGACGGCAAACTGAGCGGCACGCAGAAGCGCGGCGACGACACAATCGCGTTGACGGGCTTACCTGCGCCGGTGCTCGACCGAAGCGCACCCGCCTCCTGGAGCGCGCCCGAAGCTCTGTTTGACGGCAAAGACCTGGACGGATGGGAGCCCATTGGAGACACGGCGCAGAACCACTGGATTGTCCAAGATGGTTTGTTGATCAACCAGCAGCGCGGCGCCGATCTCAAGACGACTCGAAAATTCGGCGATTTTAAACTTCACTTCGAAGTGAACTGTCCGCGTGACGGCAACAGCGGCTTCTATCTGCGCGGCCGGTATGAGTTGCAAATTGAGTACGAGCCTGTGGACCAGAACGCACCCAATCGGCAAATAGGATCCATCTATGGACGAATTACGCCGGTTTCTCTTACGCCCACGCCCGGTCAGTGGGAGACGTTCGATGTGACGCTTGTCGGCCGCACTGTGACTGTCCACCGGAATGGCAAAACGATCATCGACCATAAAAAAATCGAAGGTATCACCGGCGGCGCGCTCGATGCGAATGAAGGAGAACCAGGGCCCTTCTACATTCAGGGCGATCACACGGGCGGCCTAAAATTCCGCAACATCACTGTTTCGGTCCCGCAGTAAACGGAGGCGGCGGTCAAGTTCCGGTGGCGCGTGTGATCGGGCAGTATACGGAGACTTCTGCGCTGCATCGTTAACGCGTGCGGATCATACAGGCAAAATATTCGCTCTGAAGAGTTGACAGCAAGCGCCGCCCCTCCTTTTATGAGCAAGGAATTTAAGCGCGAGATCATACGAGAAGATCGAAGCTCAGCCTACCCTCGAAAACCGCCCGGCACATAAGCCGATGGATGGTGCCGGGCGCTCTTTTATCGTCTGACCGCTGCATTAGCGAAGGGCTCAGCAAGGTCGAGTTCGTCGCGAAGTAAGGTAAGATTTTTCTCGAATTCCCTAACCTCATCTCGAGCCAGATATTGATCGTCCGCAATGCTGAAGCACTCCCAGACCATGACGAACGTTGACGTGAGAAGCTCCCTTTCGATTGCTCCTACGCCGTCGGCCTTCTCTCCATAACGGTATTCAAACACCGGGTATTCGCCGCCAAGCACTTCTGCACGAGTTCTTTCCTCGCTCCTCCCATAGACATATTGTTCTATGAAAGCCCCGTCCGACGTTAGCAGTAGCGCGCAAGCAACAGAACTGGAGTACATGTGAAGCTGCAGATTAAATCCTTTGCTTTTCCAGTTCCGGACATATTTGATTGTTTGATGTACGTCACTATAAAGCTAAAGCTGAGTTTCCTTGTGCTTGGTCCATGTCCACTGCTGGAGTTCGGCGCGTACTTCGTCCGGAGCGCGCTGATCGGCGACGGCTCTTAAAATAGCCTGCTGTGATACCGGGTTTACAATCGCCAGTCGTACAAGCTTGCCAGTCGGAGGCTTTGAGATCTGTCGGATGCAGTCAGAGTCGCGGTAAAACTTTCCTGAGATTGCCATAATATCGACCCTATCTCGTTCGCAGGCGAGCACGGCCTCAATCTCACGTTCAGTCAAAAGCTTTCGATCGTCACGCCGGAAAATGTTCTTGAGGCCTGATCCGTTGATTGCGCTAGCAGTACCTACGTCATTGCGTTTATATTCCTTACCCTGGTCAGCATGCTCCCAGGTTCTCTTCAGCGAATATTCCAATTCTTTGTACTGGGGAGTGCCGTTTTCGTAAGCAATAAGGGGAAGTGCTGCAGCGAGCGATTGATTTCTGTAGTCGTATTGCTCCACAAAGATTTGCTTGTCGGTGCAAATCGCGAAGAAAAACGGACAATGTTCGTACAGATGGACTTGCAGGCACGTATTTGCGTGATCTCCCAGCCTGCTCTGCTGCATTGATACGGCAGAGAACGCGACCGGCACGTCGTAAGGCAAGCCCAAGTTTCCAATTTCTTTCTTTTCCAAAGAATGTCGGAAATTGCCCTCACCAGATCGGGGATCGAGCAGCAGTACCTTCACGTGCAGCCTTTCGGCGATCGGGACACAGGCGGACTGCTCGTGTTGCATCCGCTCGCATATCGCCCTCCAAATTTCATGGAGCGTACCGATGGGAGGAAGAAAATCCCGTAACGATATACCTACCATCTCGATGTGCCTGGACGTCTTAACCAATGACAGAAGATCGGAGGCAGCCATTCCCCGAGTTGGATAAACCTGTTTTATTCCAGCCGCTTTGAGAATCGATTCAGGAGTCGGCCCAATAGCAATCTTGAGATAACGGTCCACCGCTAGTGCTGCAATGGTGCCTATTATGGCTGCCTTTATCGCCTCCATTCCCAATTCAGACAAGAGTTTGAGTGGCTCGCTTTCGCGGACTTTACCCAAAAGAAAAATGGCAGACATCCACCCGACTAGGCTTACAGCAATGAAACCGAAAAAGGCCGCGTTCGAAAGAGTGACTCCTCGACGAGCTTGCAGTTGCACTGAGCGACCTCCCTGGTTTCATGCAGAAACCTTCGCTAACTATGTTTTTCGGGGCAACTTTCTTCCCAGAAGTGCCGCGATGATATCACAAATAGTTGAGTTCGTGGTGACGGGCCATCCCGGGTGCTGGTTCGAGCTCACCATTGAACCAGTAAGCTGCCCAGTCATAGGATTAGCGATAATTCTGTGGCTGGGCTTTGAATAGGACCAGCGGAACGGCCTTGCAACCGTGGCGTAGGCGCGAATGTATTTTCCGATTTTGCAGGACAGGTCGGCCACCGAGATGAAGATGCCCCGAGCCAACGGGTCGCGCTGGATTTAGGGGAACCAGAGTTAAATTTGGTTCAACCAGGACGAGTACGTGGCGTGAGTGAAAGCGAAGCTTGGGTGCTTGGCCAGGAACTCCTCGAATGCTTTGGTCTTATGCGCCGACAGATTATCGAAGCCAATATGAATCTCTTTCGCCCAACGTGCGCGGCTCGCCAGTCCCGACAGAAATGCGACGAACTCACCGCTGGTATGGCGCTTCGCGGTCTTGCCCTGTACCTCGCCGGTCTTCACATCCAGCGCCGCGCAGAGCGAGAGCGTTCCATGCCGATAGTATTTGAAGCCATGCCGCTTCGCCCCACAGGACGAAAGCGGCAGAACCGGATCGAGGCGATTCAAGGCTTTGAATGCCCGTCTTCGCATCCACGCAAAAGATGCTGTGCTGCGGCGGCCTTGGTTTCGAAATCCGGATCGTTGCTCGCCATGTACCGCTCCAGCCGATGCGGCTGCAGCCGCGCTTGCGACAGGATGCGATGCACGCCGGATTTGCTTATACCAATTGCGGCCAACTTGCGAACCGGCCAGTGGGTGCTGCCATCAACCGGCTTCGGCTATACCGTCCGGTACGCCTTGGCTTGCGCCGCTGGCGTCACTGTCTGGGGCGGCGTCCCCTTATCCTGGGCTCTAAGCTACCTATACCAAACGCTTTGAAGCGTTGTTTCCAGCGCGAAATCGTCGTCGCGGTAGTATGTAAATTCTTTATCGTACTATACGTCATGCATCGGCTAGCACCAGAATCGGACGTGCCCGAAATACATCCGGCGGCCAGAGTACGCGGTTGCGCCCAACGCTTCAGTTCTTCACGCTTCTCTGTAGTAAGCGAAAGCAACTCTCGACATCGTCCCACTCAGTAACGACAGCAGAATGGGCAGATCGTCGGCCACACTTCCGCTACTTGGATTTATGTGCGGATTGCGCATCCGATCGGCAATTTTCGGCGTGCGCCAACACGCTCGATTCGAAACAACAGCCGGAGCGAGATTCATCTAGTCCGTTACGCACTCAGCTTATTTAACAGGATGGAATTCTTAAAGTAAAAATGGCACGGGAACGGTAGCAAATGAGCCGCAGAGCCGCGTCCTTGCGACTCGGCCGCATGAGCCGGTGGGGCCGCTAACCGTAAATGTAGCTAAGTACCTCGCCTTGATCGTCTGTGTTGAAGGTCGCGAGGCTGATGTAGCGTAAATCGAAATTCTTCCCGTTGGGCGACACGGTGAATTGCACTTGAAATAAAAGCCTGCAATCGGTCACAATTCGACCGCGGCCGTGAGTGAGTACACGTTTCCGATCGTCATCGATGCAGGTTGTTGCGGAACGCAGGGAGACAGTGCCTTTTTCACCGAGAGCGCCCCAGGCGGCGGCAGTCTCCTGATTTGAGAAGGGCGCCCACACCGCGAACCCGTTCCGGTACAGAGTGGCGGGCGAAACTGAAGCGTCGAATTCGACGACCACCCCCGTGGAGGTTGTAAATTGCCGCCAAGCGCCGTTCTTGAACTTTCGTTCCAGCGCGTTACCAACGGTTGCACTGTTATAGGTCTTGACTGTGGCATCGCCATGCCGGATCTTCAGAAAGCCATTCCGAACGAGATTGATCGCCGCGCCGGGTTTCGCGCCGGATTTGCCGCAGCCAATGTTGACCGCCAGGGTGATGGCAACTACAAGCGCGCAGAGCACGACGCCGACAATCCGGTAAAGCTTAGTCCGGAAGCTGAGTGGGCATACAAGAACGCACATAAATTCTCATCGGCAATTGTGGGCCGGGTCATTCGGAAGCGCCGATAGAGGTCACTACAATCCGGTTGTTCACGGCTGCTTCGTGATGTACAACCAAAGATGCCGACAATGAATACGCTCATGAAAAAAACCTTGCTGCTCGCCATGCTGTTGCTCGGCGTCTCTTCGGCCGCTTGGGCCGCATCGGTGATGACGACGCGGCTGGACGATCCCAAAGCGGTTTATCTAGCGAGGCCCGAATTCGATGTGCGCGGGGATGGAAAAACCGATGACAGCGCTGCGATCCAGGCTGCTATCGACAAGGCTGAAGGCAACGCCCGCGAAGGAATTGTGTTCGTACCCTCCGGCCGCTACCGGCTGACGCGCACCGTCTACGTATGGCCGGGCGTGCGTCTCTTCGGCTATGGCGCAACTCGCCCCGTGTTCCTGCTGGCGGACAACACGCCGGGTTTTCAGAAAGGCGTGGGCGTGATGGTGATGTTCACCGGCGCGCGTCCCCGCGGCACCTCCGGCACAGGCAGGCGCATTCCCTTTCCGCCATCGGGCAGCGTGCCGCCGAATAACGCGATCGCAGACGCCAATCCCGGTACATTCTATTCGGCGATGAGCAACATCGATTTCGAGATCGGCGACGGCAATCCGGCGGCGGTCGCCATCCGCTTTCACGTCGCCCAGCATGCCTATCTCAGCCATATGGATTTCCATACCGGTTCCGGTCTGGCCGCACTCACCGAGATCGGCAATGAGGCGGAGGATCTGCACTTCTATGGCGGACGTTACGGCATTCTCACGGACAAGACCTCACCCGCGTGGCAGTTCACGCTGATCGATTCCGTGTTCGAAGGCCAGCGCGAGGCGGCGGTTCGGGAGCATGAGGCGGGACTGACGCTCATTCGCGATACGTTCCGCGATGTGCCGACGGCGATCGATATCGATCCGCACTATTCCGACGAGCTGTGGGTGAAGGACAGCCGCTTCGAGAACATCTCCGGACCGGCCGTGATCGTCAGCAATGAGAAGAGTCCTCTCACCGAGATCGGCTTTGAGAACGCCGTTTTAAAGAATGTGCCAACATTCGCCCTGTTCCGCGAAAGCGGGAAGAAGGTATCCGGCAAGAGTCCGGTCTACCGGATCGGGAATTTCAACTACGGGCTCATCGTGCCCGGCGAGGGCCCCGGTCGAGGAATGACCGGCGCAATCGGGATGCTCTACAATTCGACACCGCTGAGCACCCTGCCCGCGCCGCTGCCGCCGGCGATCCGGCCGCTGCCGCCCACCGAAGACTGGGTGAACGTACACACGCTCGGCGTCGCTGGAGACGGCGCGACCGACGACACGCTCGCGATCCAAAAGGCCATCGATACGCATCGGGTGCTCTATTTTCCGAGCGGCCGTTACATCGTCCGCGATACGCTCACGCTGAAACCCGACACGGTACTGATTGGGCTGCATCCGACTCTGACCCAGTTTGACCTTCCCGATGGCACGCCGGGCTATCAGGGCGTGGGCGCCCCACGAGCCGTGATCTCCGCGCCTCCAGGCGGCTCCAACATCATCCGCGGCT
>JGI20203J14952_1000120_pt1 | contig 9851 bp, 6 predicted proteins | sample NGESurdeep092012_9_FD_14952 | JGI IMG/M metagenome (IMG submission 14952)
AGATGGTCGAGTTCTCGCCCGCCTTTCCGAACCACGGCGCGTTTTTCTTCCGCACGTACCAGCAAGGCTCATGCTGGAACCAATAGTGAGTTCTGGTGAGAACGGTTCGGCCCTTGTTCCAGATGATCTGCTGGTGATGCAGAAAGCCGATGCGCAGCAAGCCATCCAGGACCTCGCGAGTGAACTTGGAAGCGTGCCAGACGTACGCGACTTCCAGGCTGGGTACGAGGGCGAAGGCATCAGACCAATCGGCACGAGTATCGGACGAGATGGAAGTGTTCGTGTGGCCCTCCGTTCGGTGCTTCATGTAACTGGCTTCCGCCGATCCGCAGCCGTTCAGGCCGGCGCGATCGCGCCATTCTGAATCCAGTTCGATGCCGTAGGGCGGGTCCGTGATCAGCAGAAACGGTTTGCGCTCGCCCAACAGCCGCGCGACATCTTCCACGTTCGTCGCGTCACCGCAAAGCACCCTATGCTGAACGCGCGCATCGCCGCATACCCAAAGATCACCGGAACGCGAGACAGGGTGTTCCGGCAGCGGTGGAACTTCGTTGGCCTTTTCGTCGTCCGACGCCAGGAGCAAGTCATCGAGCTCTTTCACGTCGAATCCTGTGAGGCTGAGATCGAAGTCAGCCTCTTTGAGCTCTTGCAACTCGAGTGCCAGCAACTCTTCATCCCAATCGGCCCACGTCACCGATCGATTCACAATGAGTCGGAATGCCTTGACCTGGGCCGGCGACCACTCGTCGCAAAGAATAATGGGGATCTCGGTGATCCCCAGTTTACGTGCAGCTTTGAGGCGCAAGTGGCCATCGACGACTTCACCATCGCCGCGGGCGAGTACCGGGACCTTGAAGCCGAACTCGCGGATGCTGCTGCACATGCGGTCCACAGCAGCGTCGTTCTTCCGCGGGTTACGTGCATAGAAGACCAGCCGGTCAAGGGACCAGATCTGAATTTGCGGGGCTGGGGACGCCGCTTCCTGCGAAAGCATGCTTTACCTTCCGATACATCAAATCGGAGGTGCCTTTCGGAGGGGGCGCTTTGCGCTGGCCTGTCGAACCGAGCCTCTAGCTATGATTTTATGCGATAACTCACGCGCTGTGCAGGAGTTTCTTTTGCGGCTGTTCCGCCTCCGCCTTAGTGCGGCTATAGATCAGTTTGCCTGCTGCGCCCCATAGTTGGGCGAGTTAGTCTCTGAGCGTTTGCGAAGCACTGGGGGCAAACTGGGGGTACCCCGACGGGCAAGGATAGGGAAATTCGGGTAAAGCCGGGTAAACCCACATCGATGGGCCCGCGTGCGAGCACTGCGGCAAAGGGCGTGTTTTCTATTCTTTGTGTTGGAAAGAAAGAACTTAATTTGGCTCCTCAGGTAGGATTCGAACCTACAACCCTTCGGTTAACAGCCGAATGCTCTACCGTTGAGCTACTGAGGAGCATCATGCTCCACTTTGCAAGAACTCTTTAGCTCGCCCTTGCAGCGCGGACCAAACCCATTAAACCACAGCGCTGCCGCCCCTGTGTTCCCGCCCGCTCCATCGGGCTTGGATCGCTCATTTCGGATGATACGCTGAGATTTCCCATGCAACTCGAGAAGATCTATGAGCCGCAGCGCTTTGAACCGCACTGGGCTCAATGGTGGATCGAGTCCGGCATCTATCACGCCGATGCGAAACACGCGAAGCCGGGCCGTATCTTCTCGATCGTTATTCCGCCGCCGAATGTAACGGGATCGCTGCACATCGGCCACATGCTCGAGCACACGATCATCGACGTTGCCGTCCGGTGGCGACGCATGAAAGGCGAAACGACGCTTTGGCTGCCCGGGACCGACCATGCGGGTATTGGCACGCAAATGGTAGTGGAACGCCAACTCGCATCGGAAGGCCTCACTCGGCGGCAGCTCGGCCGCGCGGAGTTTGAGCGCCGTGTCTGGCAATGGAAGGAAGAGTACGGCGGCCGCATCGTCGCGCAAATGCGCCGGGTCGGCGAGAGTGTCGATTGGACGCGCGAGCGCTTCACCATGGATGCGGGCCTTTCTCACGCTGTGCGGGAAACCTTCGTGCGGCTCTGGGAGAAAGGTCTCATCTATCGCGGCGAGTACATGGTGAATTGGTGCACGAGCTGCGGAACCGCGATCTCCGATGTCGAGACCGCGCATGAGGCCGTCGAGAGCCATCTGTGGCACATCCGCTACCGCGTGAAGGACAGCCAGGAAAGCCTGATTGTCGCCACAACGCGGCCGGAAACCATGCTTGGCGACACTGCGCTCGTCGTTCATCCCGGCGATGAGCGGTACCGGCATCTACACGGCAGAACCGCGATTCTTCCGTTGATGAACCGCGAGATCCCGATCCTTGCCGACCCAATGGCCGATCCCAAATTCGGCACCGGTGTCGTCAAAGTCACGCCCGCTCACGATCCCAACGATTTCGAAGCGGGTAAACGGCACGGGCTGCCGTTTGTCAAAGTGATTGGCGAAGACGCTCGAATGACGGCTGCCGCGGGCGCCTACGCCGGACTCGACCGGTTCGAGGCGCGCAAGCGAATCATTGCGGCTCTTGCAGCATCGGGCGAACTGGTTAAAACTGAGCCTTATATCGTCAACATCGGCAAATGCGACCGCTGCAAGACCATCATTGAGCCGCTGGTCTCCACTCAGTGGTTCGTCCAAATGAAACCGCTCGCTAAGAAAGCAATGGACGCGGTGCGCGGCGGTCGAATCCGGTTCGTGCCCGACGATCGCGAAGTTGTGTTCTTTCAGTGGATGGAAAATATTCGCGATTGGTGTATCTCGCGCCAGCTTTGGTGGGGCCATCGCATCCCCGCCTGGCATTGCCGAAACTGTCAACAGATCGTAGTCGCGCGCGAAACGCCTGCCACGTGTCCACATTGCGAATCCACCGAACTCGAGCAGGATACCGATGTTCTCGATACGTGGTTCAGCTCCGGCCTATGGCCTTTTTCCACGTTGGGATGGCCCAACGAAACCGAAGATCTCAAAACCTTTTACCCCACTTCGCTGCTGATCACCGGTTTCGACATCTTGTTTTTCTGGGTGTCGCGCATGATCATGCTTGGCCTCGAATGCACCGGTGACGTTCCATTTCGTGAAGTGCACATGCACGGTCTGGTTCGCGATGCTGACCGCCAGAAAATGTCGAAGACCAGAGGGAATGTGATCGATCCGCTGGAAGTGATCGATCGCTTCGGCACAGACGCGCTTCGGATTGCTCTCCTAGTTTCCGCCGCCACCGGCGCCGACATCGCGCTCAAGGAAGATCGCGTCGAGGCCGGAAGAGCCTTCGCAAACAAGCTCTGGAACGCCTCGCGCCTGCTGTTCATGAACATGGAACGCTCCGGCATTGAGAAATGGGAGCTGCGCGATGCCTCGACCCTTGCCATCGAGGACGATTGGATCGGAGACCGTTTGAATGTCTGCGCGAAGACCGTAAATGAGAGCCTGCGACTGCACCGCTATCACGAGGCTGGCCAGGCGCTTTGGGATTTTGTCTGGCGTGAATTCTGCGACTGGTATCTGGAAGTTAAGAAGCTGCGCTTCCGAGAGGATTCCGGCCAGGACGACCACTGGACGGCGGCGCTCACCGTGTATGAATCCATGCTGCGGCTATTGCATCCGTTCTTGCCATTCATAACGGAAGAATTATGGCAGCGCCTGATTGCAACTTCCACTCTTCCGCACGCCGCCTCCATTTCACTTGAGCGCTATCCCGAGCCCCTGGAAACGCCGGCGCAACCGACTCGCGCTCCCGAGTTTGTCAAGCTTCAACAGGTTGTCACCGCGGCCCGCGAGCTCCGAGCCGACAATAAGCTGGACCCCAAATCAACGCTGAACGGGACACTCTGCCGCGCGAGTTTTAGCGAAGAAGATCTTCTGGTCATTAGCCGTCTGACGCATCTCAAGATCGAGCAGTACAATGAGCCGATTGCAACCAGGCAGGGCGTGATTCGTTCCACGCCGGCATTCGATTTGCAGATTCATGTCTCAGCGGCTGGAGACAAGAATCGCATCGTGAAGGAGATTGCGGATCTGGAGCGAGCCATCGAACAAAAAGAGCGGCGTCTCAACGATCCCGGTTTTTCGACCCGCGCCCCGGAGGACGTGAGATTCAAGGAGCGCCAAACGTATCTCGCCTATAAAGACCAGCTCCGGAAAAACCGCGAATTGCTCGAAGGACTGGAGTAAATGTTCGACATTTCGCATCCTGAGGTGCGCGGCGCAGTCGAACGGGCTCTCGCCGAAGATATCGGCGTCGGCGATATCACGTCTGAGCTGACGGTTCCGGCGGATCTGCGCGCGAGCGGAAGCTTCATCGCCAAGCAGTCGCTGGTTGTGGCTGGGATCGAGTTGTTGCCTCTCATTTATGAATTGCGTGGCGGCGCTCGGGCGCGCTTGCTCGTGAAAAGCGGTTCAAAGGCCAGTCCCGGGAGTGTGATCGCTACCGTGGCGGGCGCGGCCCGCGCCTTGCTCGAGTGCGAGCGGGTCGCTCTTAATTTCCTGCAGCGTCTTAGCGGGATTGCGACGCTTGCGCAAGAATATGTCGAGGCCGTCGCGGGAACTAAAGCGCGGGTTCTCGATACTCGCAAAACGACGCCCGGGCTACGGCGATTGGAGAAAGACGCCGCGGCTGCGGGTGGCGCGACCAATCATCGCCAGGGCCTGTTCGACGCGGTACTCATCAAGAACAACCACATCACCGCGGCGGGCGGTGTCTGTCAGGCGCTCGAACGCACAAGACAATTTTCGGGCCCGGTGGAAATCGAAGTGCGGACCCGCGCGGAGCTCGACGCTGCCTTGGGAGCGGGAGCGAAGCATCTCCTGCTCGACAATCTTTCCCCGGTTGAAGCCGCGGAGTGGATCGGTTACATCGATGGACGCGCAACGGTGGAGCTATCGGGCGGCATCACTCTTGAAACCATTCGCGCCTACGCGGAAGCCGGTCCGGAGTTCATCTCCTGCGGTGCGATTACTCACTCCGCGCCCGCCGTGGATATCGGCTTTCGTCTCGATCTAGACCAGCTTTAATGCCGCTCGATACCGGCAAAATTCGAGAACTTCGCCCGCAAAATGAGCTCTATTATTTCGCCAGCATTGGCTCAACGATGGTAGAAGCGGCGCGGCTCGCCCTTTCCGGCGCTCCTCATGGCGCCGTTGTTTTGGCCGACGAGCAAACCGCCGGCATGGGCCGTCTGGGACGTTCCTGGCAATCTCAAGCGGAACTTGGCATCTATTGTTCTATACTGCTCCGGTTGCCGCTGCCGCCCAGCGGGTTGCCCATCGCCAGCCTCGTTCTCGGGTTGGCAACGGCCGAGGCCATTCAGAAATCGACTCAGCTCGCGTGCGACCTGAGATGGCCGAACGACGTTCTCATTAACGAGCGAAAAGTGGCCGGCATCCTCACGCATCTTGTCGAGACGTGCATCGTAGCGGGTATCGGGATTAACGTCAACCATACTTCGTTTTCGGCGGACTTGCGGACGCCCGCAACTTCCCTGCGGATCGAAAGCGGTGGAAACATTCAATCGCGCGAAGACCTCGTCGTGAATCTCCTTGAATCGCTCGATGCTTTCTGCCTGATGCTGGAGACGCAAGGTCCTGAGAGTATTCTTCGGGCGTTTACCTCCGCATCGAGTTATGCCGTGAATCGAAGAGTAATCATCGAGGAAAATGGCTTGAAAGGCGTGACGGCGGGGCTCGACGGGAATGGATTTCTCCTGGTGCGCTTCGATTCCGGCCACGTGGAAAGACTGGCGGCTGGCGGGGTTCGTCCCGACTATTAATTTCGCCATGAGTCAAGCAGAGGAAAACGATCGGCCGGACGAAAGCGCCTGGGCAGGGAACTACTTCAATTACTTCACTGAAATTGAAGAACACTTCCAGCGAGCCCGCGGAACCGGCTTGTTTTTGCTGTCACCGCTCGACTGGGCGCTGATCGAAAACTGGAAAAACTCGGGCATTCCCCTCGAAGCGGTGCTTAGAGGGATTGACGACGCTTTTGAGAAATGGCGCAGCCGCAAAGTGAAGCGGCGGCTGGTAAACTCGCTCGCCTACTGCGCTCAGGCCGTGCTCGAGATCGCTCAACGCGTTCCGCCGAAACTGCAATCGGGCGCGGCCGGCGGTGAGCCGCCTTTTGCAATCGACGATCTGCGCGGTCATCTTCAACGAGCGATTGATGCGGTGCGCCGCAGGCCTGAGACGCCGCTTCAGGAAGTTGCATCTTCGCTGGAAATTCTGGCGGAGGGCATCGAGGGACATCTTCAAAATTTGGAGCAACTGGAGCGCCATCTGGCTGCGCTCGAGGATAAGATCGTCGCCACGCTGCGGAGCCTCGAAAGCGACGACGCTCTCTATGCTCTCCGGCAGACGCTCGATGGAGAGCTTCGGCCCTATCGCGGTAAGATGACGGCCGACCAGTTGGCGATGCTCGAACGCCGCTATCTCGATACGGCGTTACTCGAGCGCGCCAATCTGCCGCGCCTCAGTCTGTTCTATCTGCGTTGAGGTTTGATACAGTCTCGACAGTGGATACGCCGGCGCTCAAGCCGAAAAGCTTGCACTGGATAGCGCTGCTGCTGCTGGTTGCCTCCGTCTCCATCAACTACGCCGATCGAGGCAATCTCGGCGTTGCGGCTAAGAGCATAGCCACAGAGCTGCAGGTGAGGCCGGAGCGGCTTGGCATCCTGTTGGGCGCGTTCTCGCTGACCTACGCATTGTGCCAGATTATCGCAGGCAAAATCATCGACCGCTGGAATGTGAACTGGGTTTACGGCGCGGCCTTCCTCTTGTGGTCCACAGCTACCGGATTAACCGGCCTGGCAAACACGTTCTCGGCTCTATTGTGGCTCCGGCTGGTGCTCGGGGCAAGCGAATCCGTCGCTTATCCCGCCTATTCCAAGATGATCGTCGTGAGCTTCCCCGAGCAGCTTCGCGGAACCGCGAACAGCCTGATCGACGCGGGCTCGAAAATAGGTCCGGCGCTCGGGGTGTTATTGGGCGTCAAGATGATCGACTGGTTTTCCTGGCGCGGAATGTTTCTGGTTATGGGCGTCGCCAGTTTACTTTGGCTGATACCCTGGTGCGCCATCGCTTCCCGCCTTCCGGGAAAGCGCAGAACTGCCGCTTCCGCCGCTTTGGAAGGGTCAGCGCCCAGTTATCACGCGCTTCTTTCCAAACGCGAGCTTTGGGGGACGGCTCTGGGCCTCTTCGGCGGTAATTACGCCTGGTTTTTCTTTTTATATTGGCTGCCCTATTACCTGGAAACTGAGCGCCACTATACGCGGGACCGCTTGGCAATATTGGGCTCGCTGCCGTTTTGGGCGGTTGCCATTTCTTCCATACTCTCCGGGCTGGCGGCCGACGCGCTGATCCGCCGCGGACGGAACCCGGGCAGCGTGCGGAAAGTCTTCGTGTGCTCGGGACTGCTCGGCTGCTGCGCGTGCATGTTGCCGGCAGTTCTGATTGAGCGGGAGTTCTTGTTCAATGCCGTGCTCATTTTGGCGTTTGTCTTCTTGGGGTTGTGGTCGTCCAACAATTGGGCGCTCACGCAGTTGCTCTCCGGCTCTCGGGCCGCCGGAAAGTGGACCGGCCTTCAAAACTGTATCGGAAACTTCGCCGGATTGATCGGCCCCTATGTAAGCGGCGTCGCTTTGCAGGCTACGCATTCATTTGTTGCGGCGTTTGCAATCGCATGTGCGGTTCTTTTGGTCGGAGTACTGGGGTACTGGCTCGTGGTTGGAAAACCAATTGAGGTTTCCTGGCGGGCGGAAAGCGCTTCGGATCAGGTAACGTATATAGAAAGGTCCTCACATTAAGCCGGCGAAATTTATTGCGGCCTACGCCGTCAAACTGGTGAGAGCTTAGGCAATTCAATTTAGCTGGTTGGCTGATTTTTGGCGCTTCCAGTTGCGAGTCGAATCGACCACGCAACCTCGCGCCGTCGAGTTGGCGCACCTCTGCAATTTGCTGCCGTGCGCCCCCGGTGGGTATCTTCCTCCGAGTGCCCACCGGATCCTCTCACCGCTTGCCGGCGATGGCCCCATCCTTTTTCTTTTTTGCTACTAACGAGATGCGGAATGCCGGCCGATGCACTTTCACCTCGGCATCGTCGATTCCGGCCATACTCGATAGTTTTAGAAGTTCACCTGGCCGAAATGAAGCGCGGATCGAAATCGACCCATCGTGGACGGTCAGTCTGTGCCATCCCAGCAACCGCTTTGTCATGGGTAAGAAGCAATATGGAAAAAAATGGCGCTCTAAATCGTTAACCAGCACGGCCGCGCGCGCGACCTTATAGAAGCTCCGCAATAAACGGATCACCTGTTCATTTGTGAAGTGATGCAGGAACAGGGAGCACAGAACGTAATCGAAGCTCTCGATCGGGAATGGCAGATCGAAGGCGTCCGCAATCACTTTGGGGAAGGGAGCGCCGGTCAAATTGACGGCGCTATAGTCCAGGCTGGTTACCGAAGCTTCCGGATAAAGCTCGTCGATCAGAGCGGCGGTATCGCCGGACGCCGCTCCAATATCGAGTAAACTGAATTTCCGGTTCCCGCGCGCAACCCGCGCCAGGATATCCCGAAGCACCGAGTGGCCGCCAAAACCGCGGTTGATACGGGTAAGATCGGCCAAGCTGGAGCGGGCCTCTTCCGGAACAGCGTGGTCCAGCCATTCCGGTTCAATACGTCTTTGGGCAAACAAGCCTGGATTCCTGAAGTGGTAAAAGAATGATTACACCGTAATATGCGAACTCCCAGTTTATCGAGGCGTAATTTACTTCAAGTGGCCGCGGCAACGGCGCTGGCGCCGGGGCGCGTCCTGCCCCAGGAGCGGCCGGCTGCCAACCCGTCCGGCCCCACGACTTCCACCATTGAAGATCGCGATCGACGCATGCAGTGGTGGCACGAAGCGCGATTCGGCATGTTCATCCATTTCGGTCTTTACAGTGTTCTTGGCCGTCATGAGTGGGCCATGGAGGAAGAAGGCATTCCGGTCGCCGAGTATCAGCAATTAGCGAGCCGCTTCAACCCGAAGCCTCATGCGGCGCGCGCTTGGGCGAAGCTCGCGAAAGCCGCCGGCATGAAATACATGGTCATGACCACCAAGCACCATGAGGGATTCTGTCTGTTCGACACGAAGCTCACGAATTATTGCGCGCCGAAGCAAGCCGCCGGCCGCGATCTTGTCGCCGAATACATTGAAGCGGCGCGTTCGGAAGGCATGCGGTTCGGCTTTTACTACTCGCTGATGGATTGGCATCATCCGGACGGAGCGCGCTGCAAAACCGACGAAGCGGCGCGCCGCAGGTTCGTCGATTATATTCACGGGCAAGTGCGCGAGCTTTGTTCCAATTATGGGAAGGTTGACGTGCTTTGGTACGACGTAAACTGGCCCCTCACGCCGGAGGGTTGGGAGTCGGTGAAGATGAATCGGATGGTCCGGCAACTGCAGCCCGATATTCTGATCAACAACCGCTCCGGAATTCCGGAAGATTTCACGACACCCGAGCAACATATTCAGGCTTCCTCGAGCCCGTGGGAAGCTTGCATGACCATGAACGACAGTTGGGGATTTCAGAGGGCGGATGACGACTGGAAATCTTCCAAAACGATTGTGCGCAATTTGTTGACCTGCGCGCGGGACCAGGGCAATTATCTGCTCAACATCGGTCCGCGCGGCGACGGCTCCATTCCGGAGCCATCGGTCGAGATCCTAACCGCGGTTGGCAAGTGGATGGACCGGCATAACGATCTGATTCACAAATCGGACCGCTGCCAGGTCGGGCATTCGGAATTCGCTTTGTTCACGCGCCAAGGCAACACGCTGTTTATAC
>JGI20203J14952_1000127_pt1 | contig 9540 bp, 8 predicted proteins | sample NGESurdeep092012_9_FD_14952 | JGI IMG/M metagenome (IMG submission 14952)
TTTTGGCGCGCCGCCGAGATAGCGGGCGAGCCGGTTCGCCTTCGAAATCGATGATCATGAAATCGTCGCCGGTGTAAAGAACCTGCCCCAGGTGGAAATCCCCGTGAAAGCGGATGCGTGCCGCGGTGATTGGGTAATCGCGGACCGGCGCAAAGAGATTCATCAGCCGATGCTCTATCTTGAGCAGCCTTCCCGCATATTCAGCCGCGCCGCCATGGAGTACGGTTTGCTTCCGGCGAAGAAGTTCGAATACGATGTCAGCCTGCCCGAGCATTTCTTCATAGAGTTTGCGCCCATCGTCCGGAGTGAAAGGCTCCGGCGCAAAATCGGGATCGGAAGAGCTCGAAAGCGCGGCATGTATTCCGGCTGTGCGAGCACCCAGCAGACGCGCGGAATCGAGATAGGATCCGAGCATTTCATGAGTCTCCGCCGACAATTCCCGTTCGATCAGATCGAGCGGATGGTAGCTCGCGAGCGCCGGCGCGTTTGCGCTTGATTCAAGAGCCCGATCGAAAAACTGATTTAGAGTCTCGAGGGTATATTTCCAGGCGTCTCCCCGGTTGGGAACAAATTCCTGGAGAATGCCTGCGGCGTATGTTTCACCGGTGCGCTCCGCGTAATATTCGAGTTTACCCAGGACGGCGGGCGTATGCTTAAAGCCGCTTTTCGTGAGAAATGCGCCGATCTCGATATCCGGATTAATGCCGGACTCGATTTTTCTGAACAGTTTCAAGATGAAGCGATCGCCGTATACGATTGATGTGTTGCTCTGCTCGGCTCGTGAGACAAAGCTATCGGGCTTCAACCGGGAATCTCCGCATTCGTAGGGAAGGGCATTGGCGCGCGAGGCGATCAGGCGGCCGGCGCTCCCCTGAAGCGTGGTATTGCAAGCGATCGCATTCAATAGAAAATTGCGGAATTCTTCTTCCGGCAAAGCGTCGGAGACGGCGCTCGCCGTTCCATCGCCGCGAACGCAGAGCACGTACGTGTCATGATCCTTTTCGGCGTAATCGACGCGAATCACAACAATATGGGAGCGGGTTCCGGGCGGCGTGAGCACATCTTCAACACCCACATTTGCAATGGTTCTGGCTTTGGCTCGAAACCATCGCTGCGTCTTCAAAAAATCCGGCAATAGCGCGGCTAACTGACGGATGGCGCTCTCTCCGGAAGCAGTCATGGCATCACAGAAAATATTCAAAATCGGTTTCCACCCGCAGACGGCGGCGGATGCGGAATATATGGCCGGGCACGCTGGCCGGGTTGATCTCCACATAGTTTCTTCGTCCGCTCCATACGTAGCGCGCTCCGGTCAACAGATCGTTTGCCTGATAGGGACGGTCCTCTTCAATTTTCCATTCGTCGAGGGGTAATTCGACAAAGCCGGACTGCGTATGATGCGGATCGAGATTGACGACCATTACGACCAGATTCGTGCCGTCCTGCGAGCGTTTGCTATAGCAGATTAGCTGCTCGTTGTCGACCGGGTGAAAGTTCAACTGCCAATCGCTTTGAAGCGCCGGATTTTCATGACGGATACGATTGACCAAAGCGATCAATTCGCGCAGGCTATCGGGCTTGCCCAGATCCCAATACCGGATCTGGTACTTTTCGGAATCGAGATATTCCTCGCTGCCGGCGCGTAAAGGGCGGCTTTCCAGCAGCTCGAAGGCAGGACCATAAATGCCATAATTGGCGCCGAGCGTCGCGGCGAGCAGGAATCGGATCATAAACGCGGCGCGGCTCCCGATCTGGAGGAACTCGGTCAGAATGTCGGGCGTGTTGGGCCATTGATTCGGACGAAAGAATTCCCGCACCGGTGTTTGCGCGAGCTCAGTCAAGTAGGCGGTCAGTTCGTATTTTGCGTTTCGCCACGGGAAATAAGTGTAGGACTGGCTGAAGCCGAGCTTCGCCAGACGGTACATGATCTTGGGCCGCGTGAAGGCTTCCGAAAGGAATAATGCGTCGGGGCATTCACGTTTGATTTCGGCGATGCACCATTCCCAGAACGCAAACGCTTTTGTATGCGGATTGTCCACCCGAAAAATCCGCACGCCTTGTTCGATCCAGAAATCGAAAATGCTTTTCAGCTCTCGCCACAACTCGAGCCATTTCGGAGTTTCGAAATCGAAAGGATAGATGTCCTGGTACTTCTTGGGCGGATTCTCCGCGTATTGAATGGTTCCGTCGGGGCGTTTGCGAAACCAGTCCTCATGCTCAGCAACGTAGGGATGATCGGGAGAAACCTGGAAAGCGATATCCAGCGCGACGCGCAGGCCCAACTCCGACGCGCGTTGAACGAAGCGGCGGAAATCTTCAAGGGTTCCGAGCCTGGGATGAACAGCCTTATGACCACCCTCGACGCCGCCGATGGCCCAGGGACTTCCCACATCGTCGGGCTCAGGGACAGTCGAATTGTTTTTGCCTTTTCGAAAGTTGATTCCGATGGGATGGACGGGCGGAAGATAGACCACGTCGAAACCCATGTCCGCGATGTAGGGAAGGCGAGCCTCGCAATCGGNGAGCGTTCCGTGCAGGTTCGGCTGGGATGCGGTGGATCTTGGAAAAAGTTCATACCAGGAACTGAATCGCGCCAGCACCGGATCAACCACAATCTCGAGCTCACGATCCAGTTCGGTGGCGAACCGCCGGTCGGGATATTTGCTAATCAGCTCGTTCAAGGCGGGATCGGCCGCCTGCTCGCGGCGCTTGAAAAGATCGCTTCCGGCGCGCAAAAATCCGGCCTGCTCCCGAAGCGGTTCGGCATCGGAGTTGTTGGCGCGGGAGGCGGCCCGATCGACGAGATCCGCGCCGATCCGGTAATCGACATCCGTATCGCCATTGGCCTGAATGCGCTTCAGTAAATCGCGCCGCCAGGTTTCCCAGTGATCTACCCAGCCATGCACGGTGTATCGATAGCGGCCCAATTGAGTGACCGGAAATTCGCCGAACCAGCGGTCGTTCACGAGCGCGTGCATAGGTGCCTCAGTCCATGCCGCGGCGCCCTCTTCGCGGTAGAGCAGCAGCGCCGAGACGCAATCGTGGCCGTCCGTGAAGATGTCGGCTTCGACGCGCACCGAGTCACCCACGGTTCGTTTGGCGGGGAATCTGCCGCCATCGATTTCAGGCGAGAGGCTTTCGATGACGACGCGCCTACGGCCGTCCCGCTCAGGCTTGGTCATAGCTGTTGGTTTGATTCGAGCGCTTGGATTCCTCGATCAATTTTTCGTAAAGCTCAATAGTTTGGGCCGCAATCGCCGTCCAACTGAAGGTCTGTTCCACGCGCTTTCGGCCAGCCTTGCCGAATTGGGTGCATTTTGCAGGGTCGGCGAGCAGATCGGAAACTTTAGCAGCGAGATCCCGGGCAAACCGGTCCGGGTTCACGGGAAATCCGGTGGAAGGCTCCCGATCGAACGGCACCAGAACCCCGGTTTTTCCATCTACAACGACTTCTTTGATGCCGCCCGTTGCGCTGCCGACGACCGGGGCTTCGCAGGCCATCGCCTCCAGATTAATGATGCCGAACGGCTCATAGATGGAGGGGCAGCAGAATACCCGCGCATGGCTGTAAAGCTGAATCATTTCCGGTTTACGGACCATTTTCTCGATCCAGATTACGCGCGGATTACGGCCGCGGGCCGCCTCTACTTTTTGGCGCATTTCGGCGGCAATCTCGGGCGTGTCCGGCGCTCCGGCGCAAAGCACGACCTGGGTATTGGGAGACATGTACTGGATGGCGTCCACAAGATTCGTCACGCCTTTTTGACGCGTGATCCGCCCCACAAACAACACATAGGGCAGCGAACGGTCGATGCCATATCGATCAAGCGCTGCTGTGTCGCTGGTTTTTTGGTATTCCGCCAGATCGATTCCGTTGTAAATGACATGCAGCCGCTCAGGGGGCACCGGATAGACGCGCAGAACGTCTTCTTTCGCGCTGTTGGAGACGGCGATCACGGCGTCGGCGTCGAGAACCGCGGTCCTTTCCATCCACGAGCTGAGCGCATAACCGCTGCCGAGCTGCTCGGACTTCCAGGCGCGCATGGGTTCCAGGCTATGCGTAGTGAGGACAAACGGGATCTTATACAACTTTTTGGCCAGAAAGCCGGCCATCGAGACATACCAGGTGTGCGTATGAACCACGTCCAGGCCGCTGAGCGCTTTGACTTGGGTAAGATTCAGGCTAAACGCCTCAAGCACGCCCTTGAACTTCTCTTTGGTGCCATCCGAGATTTCGCTCCAGGGCCGATTACCGCGGACGTGCAGATTCCCGTTGTCGGAACGCTGTTCGCCCCAGCAGCGGACTTCGACTTCAATGGTCTTGGCGAGCTCGCGGCTCAAGTAATCGACGTGAACCCCGGCTCCTCCGTAGACGTGGGGCGGGTATTCGCGGGTGAAGAGTCCTGCTCGCAATGCATCCTCCGGCTCAAGATGAAACTATCATGGCGGACGAGTGCGAAACGGCCAGCGCTTCAAAATCATCACAGACCGGCGTGGTTTTAGAAGGTCCGAAATGTGAAGCGGCTCACGCCTTAGGATCTGCTCGGTGGCTTTGGGAAAGTCGTCAAGGATTTGCCGGTCATGCCATTAGCGAGCATGGGATACGTGGATATGTAGCAGGCATTCATTCTTGCCCCCGCATATATCCTACGGCTATTCCGGCCGGCAAGTGCAACACAGACGCACATGCACGACTTTCGGTAATGAGTCCCTCAAGTTGCGGCCGCCCCCTGGCAGTGACCGTAATACGGACAGTCTGCGCGATTTACCTTGCTCGTTTTGAATCGACTTGAACACCGCAGACGTGAAAGCATTTAGGCGACAAAAGTTCATGTAGCCTACGCCCTCAAACGCGGATTTACGGCGCGCCCTCCCACGTATTGCAAAGGGTACAATTGTCTTGACATGTGCAACGTGTCGGGTTACGGTGCGGAATGATACGGACAATTCGCCACAAGGGACTGAAACTGCTTTTTGAGCAGGACGACCCGACCGGTGTAAACCCGGAACATGTTGGCAAGCCCCGGAATATTCCGGCAACGCTTCACGCCGCCCCCTACCGTTGCCCATATGGACGTGCCGGGGTTTCGGTTGCATCCGCTTAAAGGCGCGTTGAAAGGCTTCTGGGCCGTTACAGTACGCGCTAACTGGCGGGTGATTTTTCGCTTTGACGGTGACGCGGAGGAAGTTGATTATGTTGATTACCACTGAAAGGAAACAGCCATGACCATGAAAAACCCGCCTCACCCCGGCCTTGTCGTGTTGCAGGAATGTATTGAGCCGTCAGGCTTGACTATCACGCAAGCAGCCGCGGCCCTTGGAGTGACGCGCAACACACTTTCGGAACTCGCAAACGGGAAGCGCGGCATATCTCCCGAAATGGCCGTTAGACTGTCCAAAGTTTTCGGCGGCACCGAAGAAGGCTGGCTTGTGCAACAGGCCCAGTACGACCTTGCACAAGTCCGGCGCGACCGCATAAAACTTAAGCGGTTGCAACTCGCTTAGCCCCGTCGCATAAAGGATCCAATTTGCGAAGCCCCCCTGCCCGTGCTATCTCTGAAAGCTCATGGATGAGCTTCTGACCTCTATCGCCACAAAGAAAGAGCGGCTCGACGCGTTACGCCCCGTTTCGCGGGAGGCGTTGCTTGCCTTGCAGAAATCCTATGACGTCGATCTGACCTATACGTCCAACGCGATCGAGGGCAACACGCTGACCTTGCGTGAAACGGCGGAGCTTATCGAACACGGCATCACTGTTGGCGGAAAGCCTTTGCGCGATCATCTTGAAGCGGTTGACCATTACGCCGCCGTGTTATGGATGCGCGAGCTTGCGGCAAAGGCTACGCTGATAGATGAAAGCACCGTGCGCGAATTGCACCGGCGCATTGTCGCTCGCAGTCAACCAGAAATCGGCGGCATTTATAGCCCGTTTCGCCGTCACATCACTGGTTCACCTGTTGTCTTACCAAACCCGGCGAAAATTCCCCAACTAATGAAGGAGTACGGCGAATGGCTTGGCAACGCCGAGCCTATACCGGCGACTAGCTTTAACGCGCATTTCCGGCTAGTAGAAATTCATCCTTTTGCCGACGGCAACGGACGCGCCGCGCGCCTCTTGATGAACTTGCTTTTGCTTCGTGAAGGATACCCACCCGTTGCCGTGCGCCCGGAAGACCGGCAGGAATATCTGGACGCGCTTCAACACGCTTCCATGCAACACGACCTCAAACCGTTCCAGACCTTCATGCACCGGCGACTGGACGCAACGCTAGGGGAGTACTTGAGCGCCTTGCAAGAAACGCTTCCCCCGGAACCCAAACGCGATGAACCCGCCGCACAGCCCAAGCCGTGACGTTGCGCAAAATGGATCATCTCAACAGCTCACGCCGATGACACCGCCGCTCTCACATCCTTCAACGAGACGCACCACGATCCATATCCACGCTTGCGGCCGCTGGGATCGTCCTCGATTTGAAATAGCACGTCGAGCTTGGTCCCTGAGGCGAAGAGCTGGGAGCGGTCGCCAAAATTCCAGGCCTTGCAGAACAGCATGCGGCCATTTTGACGGAGCGCCACGTTGAAGTGCTTGCCATCTTTCAAGGCTCTCGCGGGACCGGCTACTTCGACGTTCGGACTGTAGAAAATTGGGGATGGATTGCCGAATCCGAATGGTCCGAGCGCGAGCACCTGCTTTATACACGGCTCGGTCAGATCCGTGAAGGATGCTTCGGCGTCGATGACGAAGCGCGGCCGCAGATCCTCGGGCGCTAACTTGGCTCCCGCGAAATCGTTGAAGCGGCGGCGGAACTCTTCCAGGTGTGCGGAATGGAGAGTCAATCCGGCGGCCTGCCGATGCCCGCCGAATCTGGTGAACAAATCCGGCATGCTTTCGAGCGCTTCCAGAAGGTGAAACGCCGGAATACTGCGCCCGGAACCGGAGAGGCAAGGTTGCTCCTCTTCGACGGTTGTCGCGGCATCGCTGAGGACGAAGACGGGGCGGCTGAAGCGCTCGACCAAACGGCTGGCGACGATTCCCAAAACGCCCAAATGCCATTTCGGCCCTGAGAACACCATGGCGGCCGCCTCCGGGGCAAAGGCTTCTTCTTCGCATTGCTTCAGAACCGCGTCGATAATTTCGCTTTCGACTTGCTGACGCTCGCGATTGAGCGTATCCAATTGTTCGGCGAGATTGCGGGCGCGGTCCGGGTCGTCGGTCAGAAACAGCTCGATTACGTCGCGGGCGGTTGCCATGCGGCCGGCGGCATTGATCCGCGGCGCGAGGCGGAAGGCAACTTGATGCGCCGAGGGGCACTCGCCTTCTTCAAAACCCGCGACGGTCAACAACGATCTCAGCCCGTGATTGCGCACTTGGCGGAGACCGGATAGGCCGCGCAGCACAATCACGCGATTCTCTCCGGTGAGAGGAACGATATCGGCGACCGTGGCAATCGCGACCGGTTTCAGGAACGAATCGAGGAGAGCCGCTTGCCGCGGTTGAGGCAATCCAGCGCGGTTGAGCAGCGCCTGCACCAGTTTAAATGTGACGCCCGCGCCGCAGAGATTCTTGTTGGGGTAAGCGCAATCGCGGCGATTCGGGTTCAGGACCGCGAGGGCTGGGGGCAATTCGGCTTCGGGCAAGTGATGGTCGGTCACGATTACATCAATGCCGAGAGAATTCGCATGACGAACGACATCGTTTGCGCGAATGCCGGTATCCACGCTGACGATCAGCCGCACGCCGTCACGGGCGGCGCGATCGATTATGTCGCCGCGCATGCCATAGCCTTCGCTGAGACGGTGCGGAATGTGAAAATCGGCGCGGCCGCCCAGCAACTCGATGACTTTTTCCAGCACGACGATGGATGCCGTGCCGTCCACATCGTAATCGCCATAGAGAAGAATCGGTTCATGCGCCTGGATTGCAGCGCCCAGACGCGTTACGGCGCGATCCATGTCGCACATCAGGAAAGGATCGTGCAGAGAATCGAGCGCCGGAGATAAGAAATTCGCTGCTTCGGACGGTTCGACAAAACCGCGGTTGGCCAAAACGGCCGCGAGCAGAGGGTGGATTCCGAGACTCTGTTGCAGGGCGTTCGCGGCGTCACTTGAATCATTGGGCAACACCCAATGAGCGGACGCCCGCACCCACTTTGGCGCGATACTCCTGGCGGCCATCAGTTCTTCGAGAAATAGCCCCCGAGCGATCCATCGTCCGGGTCCTGATCGTCGTCTTCCGCCGCGGCTTCGAGCTCGGCAAGGATGTCATTCAACGATTGATACCAGTCCGTATGCAACTCATACACGTAGATTCGGCTTTCCAAGGCGAACGAAAGCTCGATCGAACAGGTGAAACCTTCATAGGCCTGCAATTGGCGCAGGCGAGTTTCGAGACTCCGTTTCTCATCCCTGGAGAAGTCGGCGTCTTCTAATTGATCGAGCGCTTCATCGATCTGATCGAGAGAGAATGGCTGCTGATGAAAGACGACCAGGGTTGCACCGGCTTTGCGCGCGGTAGCCAGGAACTCCCGAAAATCGGGATGCCGCTCGGTGTCCCAAAGCACTTGAGCGAGAGAGTCCATCATGCGATGATAACCATGAAAAACAGCCAAGTCGGACTCGTCGAGATAGGCCTGCATCTCCGTTCTTAAACTTTCCAGGTCTAGGGCCATCCGCTTCAAGCTATCAGATTCAGAATTCTTTACGGGGATCGCCGCCCGCCGAGGCTCAAATGAGTAACCTCGATTCGAAATGAGACATCGTTTGGAAGAGCGCTCAGTACTTTAGAAAGCGAACACCATCCACTTGCTTCGGCTAATCGTATACGCCTTCCTATTCCTCTGCGGAGCAGGGGAAGCGCTTTTTGCGCAAAGCGGCTTTGTCAAATCCGGCGATCAGCCGATTCCGGGAGCAACGGTCAGCGTCACTCAAGGCGCTCAGACGTTTGCCACCGTCACCGATGAAGACGGCCATTATGTTTTTCCGTCGCTTGCGGCTGGAACCTGGAGCGTGACTATCGAAATGTTCGGATTCGAAACGCTCAAAAAAGATGTCGATTACGGCGCAGCAAAAGGACCAATGAATTTTGACCTTCAGTTGAAGGAATCGCCACTTGCGCAGCGGCTGCGGCAATACGCGGCGCGGCGTAGTGGAGCGGCCGGCGGAGGAGCGCCCGGGAATGGCGCGGGGCGTCTTGGCGGCGCCGGCGGACAGGCAGGTGGGCTTACGAACCGAGCGGCCAATGGCCAGACGGGAGGTAATGCGGCTGGGAGCCAGCAGCAGATCGATCAGCAACTTGAGAATGAGCTTAATTCCCAGCAGCAGAGTTTCACGGCGGCGCCCCCGGGGAGCCAAAGCAGCAATGAATCCTTCTTAGTTTCGGGAAGCCTCAGCCCGGGAATGGCGCAGGGCAATCAAGCCGATTCCGGACCGGATATGCGATTCATGGGCCAGGGACTGGGCGGCGCGAACGGGAATCCCACGGCGCCGGGATTCGGCAGTAACGGACAGGCGGGAGGCGCACCCGGCGGGGGGGGTTTTGGA
>JGI20203J14952_1000134_pt1 | contig 9237 bp, 5 predicted proteins | sample NGESurdeep092012_9_FD_14952 | JGI IMG/M metagenome (IMG submission 14952)
AAATGGCGGATCACGTGAAACGGCGGGCGGCCGCTTTCGAGGAAGCGGGCGTGGACCGGGAGGAGGCCGAACGGAAGGCGCGCGCGCGATTCGGCAACACGATGCGTTTGCGGGAAGAGAGCCGGGAGAATCGGCTTTGGGCGGGGCTCGAAGGAACGCTGCAAGATGTGCGTTATGCGTGGCGCGGCATGCACAAGGGACCGGCGTTTGCGGCTACAGCGGTGCTGTCGCTCGCGCTGGCGATCGGAGCAAACACGGCGATCTATTCGATCGTAGACGCGGCCATTCTGCGGCCCTTGCCGGTGTTTAAGCCAGATCGGTTGTTCACGCTCTCCTGGCCCGACATATCGGATCCCGGAACGCCAGCGGGCGAAGAGCGAGACACTTTCAGTTATCCGGAATTTTTGCAGTTTGCCGCGGTAACGAAGCCCGCAGCGCGTCTGGCGCTCTTCAGCTCCCCGAATCAAGTGGAAGCGCAGGGTCCGGATGCCAACGCGCCGGCCGAGAAAATCGACAGAGCGTTTGTCTCCGGAGAAGCTTTTGATCTTCTGGGCGTTCGGCCGGCAGTAGGGCGCCTGTTCTCAGCGGAAGAGGACCGTATTCCGGGGCGCGCCCTGGCTGTGTTGAGTTACGACTATTGGCAGCGACGCTTTGAGGGAGATCCGGCGATTGTGGGGCGAGATCTGAGGATTGGGGGTAGCGCTTACGAGATCATCGGCGTGGCGCGCAAAGGTTTTTGGGGAGTGGAGCCCGGAAGATTTGTGGATGTATGGCTGCCCGGCACGCTCTACGAACGACAGGCACTCAGCGACTCAGGCTGGCACTGGTTCCGGATTCTCGGCCGCTTCGCGCCGGATACTTCGCCTGAGCAGATACAAGCCCGTCTGCAGCCGTCCTTCCACAATTTCCAGGTGGAGAGCGTGAAACAGTTTGCGACGATGCCGGCGGTGATTCGAAAGCAATTCCTACAGAGCGCCATTCGGGTGCATTCCGCCGCTGCGGGAGTATCGAATTTTCGAAAGACATTTTCACGTCCTTTGTGGATCGTGTTCGGCGTGGGAGCGGGCATATTGTTAATCGCCTGCGCCAACGTGGCGAGTCTTTTGCTGGCACGCTCGACCGCCCGCGCGACCGAAATGGCGATGCGGGTTTCTCTGGGCGCGGCGAGAATGCGCCTGGTCCGGCAGATGCTAACGGAGAGCCTGATGCTTTCCCTGATAGCCGGAGGGTTGGGTTGGCTGCTGGCGCGCACGGCAGCGCCCGCGCTCGCGAACCTGCTTTCGACAGAGAGCGATCCGGTGCGGTTAGCGTTGGCAATCGATACGCGAGTGCTGTTCTTCTGCATCGCGGTTTCGACGGCATCGGCGGTGCTCTTCGGATTAGTGCCGGCGTGGCAGGCTTCGAACGCGCAGCCCATGCTTTCCTTACGCGCATCCGGGAGGCAAGCCGGGAAGCTGCGATTGGGGAAGGTTTTCGTGAGCGTTCAGGTAGCTTGCGCATTCTGCCTGGTTCTGGTGGGCGCCGCGTTTCTGTTCAGCCTGGGCAACTTGCTTCGAGTGAATCCGGGCTTCGATGCACGGAACGTGGCTGTGCTGGGCATCAGCACGAAACAGGCCGACAAAAGCGACGATCCGCAGGCTTTGAGCGACAGCCAACGGGCCCAGCAAGCGCGGCTACTTCATTTGATGTTCGAGCTCCGAAGCCGAGTTACGAATCAGGCTGGCGTACAAGCCGCAGCGGTCGCGTGGTGGCCGATTTTTGAAGGTGGCGGCTGGTCGGAACAAGTCATCGTGCCCGGCAAAGGACCATCGGAGCAGGAGGAGATTTTCTACCGGATCTCCCCCGGCTACTTCGCGGCGCTAAAGACTCCGTTGCTCGCAGGACGCGACTTTGAAGCGACGGATAACGGTGCGCACGAGCTCGCGCCGGCCATCGTGAATGAGGCATTCGCGCGAAAATATTTCAACGGTTTAAACGTATTGGGGCGCGAATTCAGCTATCACTTCCGCCGTGGGTTGGCGCGGGAACAGATCGTGGGCGTGGCAGCCGATGCGCATTATTACGATCTACGCGGAAAGGCGGATCCCATGGTCTATCTTCCTCTTGAAGGGAGCGCGGACTTTACATTGTATATCCGATCCGCGCTCAACTTAGGCTCGCTCGCGCGGTTAGTGGATCGGGAGAGCAAGGCGGTGGGCCCGGAAACACGAGTGCGGGAAGTCACCACTCTTGAAACCATTGTGGGGAACACGCTGTTGCGCGAGAAATTGCTGGCCGGAGTGGGCGGCGCATTCGCGTTCTTCGGCCTTCTTCTAGCGGCAATCGGTTTGTTCGGACTGTTGAGTTATTCGGTGGGTCGGCGAACGAAGGAGCTGGGGATTCGAGCGGCCTTAGGAGCACAGCGCGGCGAAATCGTTTCGCTGGTTTTGAAAGATGTGAGCGGACTGATGGGCGGAGGACTGATTATTGGTTTGGCGGCCGCTCTGGCCAGCATGACGCTGTTCCGATCGCTTCTCTTCGGAATTCAAAGGGTCGACCCGGTAGTGATCGGAACGGCAATAGCGCTTTTCCTCGCAACCGGCCTGTTCGCTGCCTGCCTGCCCGCGCATCGGGCTGCGACGGTGGATCCGGTGTCCGCTTTGCGAGAGGAATAAGCGGGGGAGGGAGCGAAGCGCTGGAACGCTGTGAGCGGCGACGCGACATTCGTATTCGGGCGCTAAACGCCAATCTCGGTTCGTGCCTCTAGCGCTCCGTTCGCCGGGCATTGCGCCCTATATGCAATCTGCGTATAGTTAAACAAGTGAAGCGCTCGCTCATGACGGTCGTCGAAACCGAGCGGTTTCTGAAGGACGCGTGTCAGCTAATGCCGGAAGCAGACCAAATGGAGTTGATCGCGTTCATCGCAGCGAACCCCGAGGCGGCGCGAAAGGCGGCCGCGAAGACGATCAAGGTGAAGAGTGGGCCGACCGTCGGCCGGCGGATTATTGAGGGGCTGGAGCAGGCCGTCGCATGGTCGCGCGGCGAAAATGAGCGGATTCGTGTCACTCTAGTCCAGGTACCTGAAATCGACGTGCGCAAGGTGCGGCGACAGATGGGCTTGAGCCAAACTCAATTCGCGACGAAATTCGGTTTCCCGCCCGCCACGCTCCGCAACTGGGAGCAAGGGCGCGCGCACCCCGACGCGCCTACGCGGGTGTTGTTGGCAGTAATTGCCAAGCATCCCGAAGCCGTCGAAGATGTACTCGGCAGAGCAAGCTAGGGCGTTGTCCGCGGGGCGCCGCCACGATCTCAACTTCCAAATGGAGGATGACCGATTAAATTCGGATCGTAGGCGTGGAGCGCCGGAAGCTTATCGCTGGGAACGAAGGCATCCCACGCGGTGACGGGCTCCGGGACCGGAAGGGTGGAGGATGTCTCGAAATGCAGGGTAATTATCTGCTGAGGACGAACGGCGAAGCGGTATTCGCGCGATTTCGGCAAAGCTGATTTTACGCGTCCGGTCAAGTCCGTGATCGCTGCGCCGGCGTGGGGAAGATTCAGCTTGACGGTGGCCGTTCCAGGGATGCCGAGGCACTCTACCAGGCGCATTTCGATATAGCTGCCTTCGCGGCGCATGACCTCAAGAATCATGTTCGCGGAGGTCTCGACAAACGACTTCGCAGACATCGCGGATCTACCCGGGATGAGCACCGGCTCGCGATTGTACTCCCAAGCAAACTGCGGAATCCGGGATTCGCGCCAGCCATTTTCGTGAACCAGCAGCGAATAAGGGAGAACGCGCCTGCCTTTGCCGCTGAGCCAGGGATTATCGTAACCCGCATACTTATCTTCGGCGTTCATCAGATAAGTAATCGGCGTACGGCCGTCTATTTCGCGGCCGGTCAAACCACGGTCGAATAATGCCACGCCACCACCGCGCGCGAGCGTGTAATCGATCCAGCGCACGGCCGGAACGATGCCTTTAGTCCAGCCATGCAGATTGGGATTCGGTTTCGCCCAGCTTCCATGAGAGAAACCGAAGGGGATGCCGCGGCGGATTTCGAGAACATCCTCGGCGAGCGGGAACTCGGAGACGACGACGGTGTAGTTGGGCACATCGTTCAGGTCGGTTTCGAAATCGATGCGGGGATGATCGCGATAGAAACGCATCAGGCGGCGAATTGCGCCGCCGCCGTAAAATGCTCCGGTCACTTCGATCGTAGTTGCGAGAGCGCCTCTGGTTACCTGAATTGCGCAAGGCGTATCGCTTGAAGTGGCAAGTCTGCGGCGACCGGAGCGAGGCGGCATCTGGTCGCCCGGATCATCGTGCCGCGAGGTCTTCACGGGACGCTCCGCGACGATCACGTTGGCGGGACCACCCAACAGCTCGCGATGAGAATTCTTCAGTTTCAGGCTGACGATTGCGCCGGTTTTCGAATCGACGCGAGCCGAATAGTATTTGGTCTCGATAGTTGCGGGAAGATCGATCGACTGGGGCGCTTGCGGGGCGCGCGCGGAAAGTTTCCAACCACCGATGCCTACCGGAGGCATCTCGAGCTGCAAGAGCGTCGATCCGTCCGGCAGTGCCTCGCAGGGAACGCCCTCTAAGCTCCGGCCTGGCGGGAGGCGCGCCACAAACGGATCGCTACGCTGCCAATTCAGCGGATTGAAAAAGCCGATATGTTCTCCACTCGGGAGAAGCGACTCACCTGCCGCGGCGAGCGCCTGACGAGTGGTCTTTTCGACCCATTCAAAGCGATCCTGGGCATCCCACGATTTGGCGTCGACAAACACCATACCGCCAGCCGAGCCCCATAAAGTATTGCGGTCCATGTTCAAGCACATGAGTATCCAGCAATCGTGGAGCGGCTTCACCGGATATTCGTGGCTGGCTTCGAAACTCGCGACGGTAGCCAGAATTTCGGCGGCCTGCAAGGCGTGCTCTTCGCGCCGGTACCAGGTTTTCACTTCCGGGTTCTCAATCCAGAAGGCGTCAAAATCGTAGGCAGTTCCGCCTGGATTGACGGGAATGGCAATGCGCCCCGATTGTACGCCGGGCAGGATGGCATCGACATACTTGCTGAGCGTGGAGAACTCGATTTCACGATCGGGCTCGGCGCGCTGCCATTGGTCGAGCAGCTCAGCGGGATATTGCTTGAGCGCGGGGGACAGGGCGTAATCGCCGGAACCCGCCAATACCAGGATGGGCGCGTTCGCGGGAGTCAGCGGCTCCTTCGAATCGAATAACTTTTCAAGCTTATTCAGTTGTTCCGGCGTGAGCGGCGTTTTCGTATCGAATATCGAATTTGCCTCGCTATAGTGGCCGGGAGACAAAGTGAGGATGCGGGAGCCGTCGGGAGATAGCGACCAATAAATGGTCTTGCCGGTAGGATTTTTGCGCGTGTAGATGAGCGCTTCCAATCCCAGCTCCGAGGCGATTTGCGGCATCTGATCGTGAGTGCCGCAGACGTCGATATTCCAGGAGTACCGCGGCCGCACGCCAAACATCCGCTCATACCAGCGCAAACCTTCGACACCCAGGCGGACCAAGGCTTCACCACCGGACAAATTGATGGCGGATTCGAGGAAATAGGCGTTCACTAATTCGACGCGCTTCTCGGCTACGCGCTGTTTTAATTCCGGTATGCGCGCAGGCTGAAAGTTCATAATGGCGACGATGTTGTTCACCTCCGAGAGGACGAACCGATAATGAGGATCGTCGCGGACGCGGTCGAGGTGATCCAAATAGCTGTTGGCGCAATAGACGCGTTCTTTCGAGAAGGTGGTAAGCCATCCGCAGCTAGCGGGATGAAAGTTCGGAACGAGGTAGACTTTGCGCTTGGGCAGAGACGCCGGCTCCGCATGCATGCCGGCAGCGGCGACGACAGAGGCTGCGGAAACGGCCTTTACAAATCCGCGGCGAGTGAACTCTCCGCTTGCGTCTTCAGGCAGTGGCATCCGCGGTTCGCTCCCGATGGCTAGGTGTACACTTCGTGGACAACGCGGCGAATATAGCTGAGATTCCTTCGCAGATCGGCGTCTAAACTGCCGGGCCGCGCATCGGTCTCAAGATTCGCCCAGCCCGACCATCCGAGGTCACGGATGGCCTGAACCACTGGTTGAAACTGAATTGCGCCTTCACCCAGAAAATGCGGATTGTCTTTGAGGTGGAACTGGCAAATGCGATCCTTGCCCAACCAGCGAATCTCCCGCACTACATAGAAACCCGCTTGGGTGGAATTGCCGACATCGTAGTAGACCAGAACGTTCTTCGAGCGCGACCTCTCCATAATGCGGACGTTGTCCTCGGCGGAAATTGTGTCCTCAAGTCCCAGGATCACGTCGGCTTTTTCGGCTTCCGGCGCAAGCTCCCGCAAAGCGTCGCCGACGCGCTTGTTCTCGGCTTCTTCTTTGAGGGCCCAACGGCCGAAGAATGGCAGAAGGAGAACCTTCACCTTCAAGTCCCGGGTAAGCCGTATCGAATCGGACACCCATTTCGATGCCAGCGGATCGCTCTTGAGGCCGTTGACGTGGAGCCGATCGACGCAAGTGCCGTCAATCGTTACTCCATGCCGCTGTGACAATCTCAAATACCGGGCAATCACCTCGGGTTGATCGACCGGCATCTTGCCATCGGTCAATTCCCGTCCAAAGGAGATCTGCACTCCTTGAAAGCCAAGCTCGGCCGCCTTCGGCACGGATTCGGGATTGGCGCCCAAGTTCAGATTCCAATCGGTAACTCCGATGCGCAGCGGCATCGTCCGTCCAAAAGCGATGCTAGAGGCGCATGCAAATCCGGCAGCAGCGCCAAAAAAAGACCGACGTGTTGAGAGCGAGCTAGGCATTGGCCCTTATTCCGAAAATTTTCTCCGCATAAATCCGGCTTAACCGCAGATCCTCTTCGAGCGGTCGAGTAACGATCGTGTTAGGACGGTAAGCCAACTCTACAACAACCAGGGGAGCGAGCCCCTGCTGCTTCAAATACCGGGCGACTTGGCGGTAGTCAATGTCGCTGTCTTCCAGATCTTCGAGCCATATCTTATTGATGGCGCTGCGCACGTGAATTTCGCGGAGCCTGTTTCCGACTTCCCGCAAAAAAGGAATTGGCTCGAACCCGCTTTCATAAGCCCAATCGACATCCACGCAGATGTGAACATATTGAGGATCGGTGTGATGCAGAATATGACGCCACTCACGGGCGTGCTCGGCTAATTGCGGCGTATGGTGGTGCACACGCAATTCAAAGCCATGCTGCGCGAGAGTGCGGCCCATACGATTGAGCGACTCGGCTTGCACGGTTAATTCCGCGTCGGTCTTTGGGGCATCGCCACGCTTCGGATCGGGATTGGTAACGATCGCTTTGCATCCAAACGGAACGCACATTGAGCCGAATTCGAGAGCGGCGGCAATGGTGCGATCCGCTTCGGCCTTTTCATGCATGGACCCGCCCACATACAAAGACGGCATTCGCAGACCTTGCGATTGAACCAGAGAGAGGACTCGATCGCGTATCTCGGGGGCAAAGAACCCCGAGTTGAGTTCGATGTTCCTAAACCCGGCGGCTCGGGCCATCGGCAACACCTGACCGATCACGTCTTGAAGAGGCCGATGCAAGGATTGGGCGTACTGCTGAAATATGTACGCTTCGACTGCCATCGCGGATATGCGCGGCGACGCAGAACACACGCTTGCCGCAGTCGCAGCCACGAGAAGCTCACGCCTCGTCATCCAGAGGATTATCTCACTTGGCGGCTCGGCTTAGGACGTGCTGGTGAAGCTTGAGGTTCACTTTTTTGCCGCGAAAGGCGACACCTTCCATCTGAAGACGAAAGCGCTGGTCGGCTCCGGCTTCGAGCGGCAGCTTGATCTCGCCACCGACGCCCACAACGCGCTGCCAGGGAAGGCGGCCGGGAGGCGCGGCGCGGAGGAGACGGGCGACCGCGCGAGAGTGCCGAGGATATCCGGCAGCGGCGGCGACTTGACCGTAGGTGGCTACTTTCCCTTTTGGGATGGAAAGGATCACGCGCCGAAACGCAGCGTCACGAGCCGAGCTTTCGTCGCGAGCTTTGAGTCGGGCGGCCATTGCGATCTCAAGTCAGAAAAAGAATAATGGATGGCGTCCCGACGGGCGTATAGTTTCCGGTGAAGGTAAGACCGCCGGTCTGTCGATCGATTCGGAAAGAAGTGACGGCGTCGCTGCGTTGATTGCAGGAATAAAGGAAGGTTCCGGTGGGATCGATTGCGAAGCTGCGGGGATAATCGCCTCGGGTCCAGGTCTCTCCGGCATAGGTGAGGAGGCCATTCTTTCCAATGGAGAAAATCGCGATGGTGTCGTGCAGCCGATTGGCTACGTAGACGAATCGGCCATCGGGCGAGACGCCCACTTCCGAAGTAAAATTTGTGCCGGTGAATAGTTTGGGCAGCGTGGATACGGTTTGCCGGAGGTTGAGAGATCCGCTGACGCCGTCATAGTCAAACAGGACGAGGGTGGAAGCTTCCTCCTGCAGCAAATACATCCAACGCCGGTTGGGATGAAAGGCGAAATGACGCGGGCCGTCGCCAGGGGGCAGCTCGACATATGGCGTGTCGGCGGGCGATAGAGTGCCTTTCTCGACATCGAATCGCCAAACGAAAATCCGGTCCAGCGCCAGGTCGGTCGCAAGGACGAAGCGGCCGGAGGGATCGCTTAAAATCATGTGCGCGTGAGGACGGTCGTGTCCGCTGATCGCAAAACTTCCGGGAGGCGCGCTGGCCGCATGTATGGGACCGGGCTGACCGTGATCCTGTTTGACGGCGGTGGGGGCGCCAAGCTCACCGTTCGAGCCGATGGGAAGGACCGCAATGGTTCCACCCGCATAGTTGGCCACGAGGACGTATTTCCCGGAAGGATGGACGCTCAGGTAAGCAGGGCCGGCGCCTTCTGAGGAAACGGTATTCAGCAGCGTGAGATGGCCGCTGGCGCGATCGATTGAGAAGGCGCTGACGGATCCGGAGGCGGCGTCCTTAAAAGTGTTAGTCTCGTTCGCGGCATATAAATGAGTTCGAGACGGGTCGAAGGCAAGACAGGAGGGATTGGAGCCGTCGGAAAAGACCTCGCGCTGGCGTAGAACGCCGGTGGCGGGGTCCATCTCGAAAAGATAAATCCCTTGACCATAGCCTTTACTGCCCTCGGGACCTTGGGGCGAACTGTAAGTGCCTACATAGGCGAAGATTGGTTTATCCGCGGCGGGCGTGGCTGCCTGGGAGGCAGATTCAAGC
>JGI20203J14952_1000140_pt1 | contig 9168 bp, 6 predicted proteins | sample NGESurdeep092012_9_FD_14952 | JGI IMG/M metagenome (IMG submission 14952)
CCTCCGTTGCCGGCATGCGTTTCGACTCGGCCTGTTTCATGCCGGGTGGCCGCCTGCTTTTCATGCGCTGGGATCACGTCCAAAAGCGCCAGTCCTATTCCATCTGGGAAGTTAAAACTAGCCCCTCCGACGGCAGTTTCCAATCCTCGCCGCGCGTTCTTGCAACCTTCGAGGGCGGCACCGCTGCCGGGCTCTCTGCCTCTAGCGACGGTTACGAACTGGCTGCTATCTGGGACAAAGACTATGCCACCGTCTCAGTCGCCAATTTGCCCAAAGAGGGTCCAGATGTTCCAGCGAACATGGGTACAGCCGTCGGGCAGCGTACCGAAGCGCCCTTTGCACTGCTGAACGTCAATCGGCTGACCCACAATTTGCAGTCCGATTACCCGCACGCCTGGATGCCCGGCAGTGGCGCGGTTTTGTTTGAATCGAACCGGAGCGGTACCTTTGGGATTTACCGCCAGCAAATGGGCAGCCGCACCCCCGAGATGATTGCCGGCTTTCCGCGCGATTCGATCCTGCCGCAGGTAGCGCCCGGAGGTAAATGGATTTTATTTGCGGTACAGAAAAATACCGCCGAAAATTCTTACTCCAAGAGTTCTTTTGCGCTCTATCGTATACCCACCGCCGGCGGTACTGCTGAAGAAGTGCCCATCGGCGGGCCGCTCGATGAATTTCGCTGTCCACTTGCTACGTCGGGAGGCTGCGTGCTGCGCCAGACCGTCGGACATCAGGAGCTTGTCTATTACGCCTTGGATCCTTTGCACGGAAAAGGCGCGGAGTTGGGCAGAACTACCTGGTCGCCCACTCTTCTTGGAGACTGGGACGTCTCGCCCGATGCCTCCGCGGTCGCCTTCCCCATCCACGACTCGGCCAGTCGAAGCATTCGCATAGTGCCATTGAAAGGTCCCGGGAACGGCCCCCCGGAGCGGAAGATCGAGGTCGCCATCTTTGCCGAAATTTCCGAGGTTACTTGGGCCGCCAACGGCAAGGGCTTTTATGCTGGCGCGACAACCGACGCCGGTTGCGATTTGTTGTACATCGATCTCCAGGGCCGCGCGACGGTTCTGAAAAAGAGTGTTATGGGCACCTGGGGAGTTCCTTCGCCCGACGGTAGCAAGCTCGCCTTCGTGGATTACCGCATTGATAGCAATGTCTGGATCAGCCGTCTGACCAGTCTTCCCTTACGTTAAGACAACGCAAGACACGCGAACCGCTGCTACCAGGCACCTGATGGCCGTGCTCCTCCATGACCGCGTACTGTACATAAACTCTGCCGGTTGGGTGGTTGGTAGCCTGGCGTAATTGGGCATGACCTTGGACCCGTTTCGGTTCGTCACAATCTGCTTGGCTGGATGGATGAACCAGCAACAACTGGATGCGATTGAATACCTGAGAGAGGAGAATCGGGTATTTCGGCAACAACTCGGCGGAAGGAGACTTCGCTTCAACGACGAGCAGCGGTCTCGGCTGGCTGCCAAGGCAAAGAACCGGGTCGGAAAGCCCTGCAAGAAATCGCCATCATTGTCACGCCCAATACGCTCTTGCGCTGGCATCGGAAGTTGATTGCTGATGAATACGATGGCGGCAATCGACGGAGTCCAGGGCGGCCGCCAATCATGGACGAGATTTCGGATCTTGGTTATCTGCATGGCCAAAGAGAGCCGAGCCTGGGGATACACACGGATTCAGGGTGCGTTGAGCGACTTGGGTCACGTTGTTGGGCGCAGTACATCGTGAAGATCCTCAAGGAGCAAGGCATTGAGCCCGCTCCGGAGAGAAACAAGAAAATCAGTTGGCAAGAGTTCCTTCGAGCGCACTGGCAGGTCATTGCCGCAGCCGATTTCTTTACCGTCGAAGTTTGGACGCTGCAGGGGTTGAGGAGATATCTGGTGTTCTTTGTGATCGAGTTGTCGACACGCCGGATCAGGATTGCCGGGATAGCACCACAGCCAAACGCACTTTGGATGGCGCAGATGGCTCGAAATCTCACGGATGCGGTGGATGGGCTTCTGCTGGGCAAGCGCTTGCTCCTCCAGGATCGGGATCTACAGACGGCAGGCGTGAAGAGCCTGAAGATGCCAGCTCGCTCTCCGAACTTGAATGCTTACGCGGAGCGGTTCCTCCGCACGATCAAACTCCTGCCTGGATCGAATGATCTTCTTCGGCGAGGCCAGCCCGCGACATGCGATTCGGGAATTCGTGACCCATTATCATCTTGAACGGAATCATCAAGGACTCGGGAATCGCCTCATCGATCCGCCCAGCCAGATCAGCACCTCCAACTTTGTGCGTTGTCGAGAGCGTCTCAGCGGAATGCTGAAGTTCTACGCCAGAGCCACCTAAAATCAGAATGCGCTCACAAGTGACTCGTACGATTTTATGTACAGTACGGGATGACTGAGATGGAACGTCGATCTCCTGCCGCTCGCCAATAAAATGCGGGCGCGTCACAATATCAGCCATCAGGACGATACGATTAGCGGAGTCATGCTGGTTCATCTCTTCCCATCGACCGCTCAAGTCGCCGCATTGCCTCTCGTGCTCCTCGCGAGTTCCGTCTCCGGTCTTTCACAATCCCTAGCAGCCCGTGGTTAAAATCGGTGGGCACAGATTGATTGACGCCTAAAAGCATAATCGTCCTAAAATGTTTCCATGGGGATGGGCACTCGCAAACACCGACAGCGGCAAGAGCATTTGTGGGTGACACATACCGAGCTGGCGACTGGACCGGGGCACCCTTTTTATAAGCGTCTGAACGAACTGCTGGAGCAGGAGAAGTTCGACGAGTTTGCGGAGAAGGAGTGCGCGCGGTTCTATGCGGACAAGAATGGGCGTCCGTCGTTAACGCCGGGAACGTATTTCCGTCTGCTGCTGATTGGATATTTCGAGGGGATCGATTCCGAGCGCGGGATCGCGTGGCGAGTGGCTGATTCACTGGGCTTACGCCAGTTTCTGCGAATCGGTCTGGATGAGAATACGCCCGACCACTCGACCATCTCTCGGACGCGGCGGCTGATCGATGTGGAGACGCATCGCAAGGTATTCGTGTGGGCGCTGGGGGTGTTGGCGGATCGGGGACTGCTGAAAGGCAAAACGGTAGGAGTGGACGCCACGACGCTGGAAGCCAATGCGGCCATGCGGTCGATCGTCCGGCGAGATAACGGCGAGAGCTATGACGAATTTCTTACGGGTTTGGCCCAGCGGTCCGGGATCGAGACTCCGACTAGAGAAGATTTGGCACGGGTGGACCGGAAGCGCAAGAAAAAGGGCTCGAATCAAGAGTGGATGAGTCCGAGCGATCCGGATGCGCGGATCGCAAAGATGAAAGATGGGATCACCCACCTGGCGCACAAGGCTGAGCATGCGGTGGATATGGAGAGCGGGACGGTAATTGCGGTTACGCTGCAAGCGGCCGATCAAGGGGACACGGCTACCATTCGCGAAACACTGGCCGAAGCCGGCGAGAGCGTAGCGCAGTTGATCGAGCGGGAAGCCGGGAACGCGGCTGAAGAGAAACCGCAAGTCAATGTAAACGGCATCGAAGAAGTCGTTGCCGACAAGGGTTACCACAGCGGCCAAGCGGTATTGGCGGTACAGCAGGCGGGCGTCAGGAGCTACATCCCAGAACCCAAGCGGCGGTCGCGCAAGTGGGCGGGCAAGGCCGATGAACGGAAGGCAGTATACGGCAATCGGCGGCGGGTCAAAGGCAATTACGGCAAACGGCTTCTGAAAAAGCGCGGAGAGTTGATCGAGAGGTCGTTTGCGCACTGTTACGAAACGGGCGCGATGCGGCGAGTGCATCTGCGAGGGCGAGAAAATGTTTTAAAGCGGCAGTTGATTCACGTCTGCGCCTTCAATTTGAGCCTGATCTTCCGGCTGATTCTGGGCGCAGGGACGCCGCGCGAGCTGCGAAACCGGCAACACCGGCTCATCTTTCTCGTTTTCTGGTTGAATACTGCGTTGAAAATGAGTTTGTCGCGGTCTCGGAGCATTTCCAGAGCTTCTGCACGCAAACCGGCAAGAATCCATCGCCTAACCTTCCCTAAGTGCTCTCACCAAATTTCGAGGGGTTCAGCCACGGGCTGCTAGGGCACACTTGATTAATGTCCGGTACTGCGAGCGAGAGTAAATTGTTTATTTGTTTCTAATTCGTTCGAAAGGCACCGACCGGCTGCTGGACAGCGCAATTCACACGGTAGAAGTACCCTGTCTGGGTCGTCAGCCCAGTTAGCGCGATATTCCGAACTCTCGCGCCACCTGCATCCGCTATGCGGGTGAAGCTATTGACCAGCGTGGAATCCGTGCTGCTGTAATCTACGGAACAACCCGCTGAGTCTGGCGCGATAAATACCACAGTGGCTCCGGTTGTAGTGATGCTGGAATTTGGGACACCAATCAGCGTCACCACCCCCTCAGCCGCTTCAAGCTGATCGATATTCGCGCCCACATCCAGCCCATCACTCGCTGGGCTTCCGCACCCGCTGCAATACGGTCCGCTTGAGTTCAGGCGGAAGTTCTCGTGATCGACGTTGCCGTTGACGAACTCAGTCGGCGTGACGTAGTGAAAGAATCCAGTAGCGCCGTAATTAGAGGGAGTCGAGGGGATGTAGTTAAAGAGCGTGTTCGGCCAGACTGTCTGGACCGCCCCTTGCGTGCCGTTCGACATCAGCACATTGTTGTCGAAACGATAGCCACCTGTCCATACGCAGTCGATTGTTACCTTTCCATCCGTATTCGTGCAGGATGGATATGTGACCGGGCTAGTATTCAGCGAGAATCCCCAATCGCCAGAGGTTAAGTAAAAGAAGTTGTTGGTGAACTGCATTCCCTCGTGCAGCGTGTCAGTCATAAACCAAATGCTGGGAAGCGATCCGGTGTTTCCGGCAACCGTATTGTGATCGACAATCATGTCTTCGTTGCCATTTCCGCCGTCTGTGAGAATCCAACCCTTACCGCTGGCATCACCGTTGCAGCAGGTCGAGTGGTAGACCGGCGAAATATCCCAAAAGAGATTGTTGTAGATCTTAGTCCTGATCGGCGGCGGTCCTTCACTCACAGGCTCGCCTGAAGAGATCACTCCTGGAGGCCAGAGGCCAGCAGGTCCGTGCCGGAAAGTGCAGTTTTCTAACAGTAGATCGGAAGTGCCGGCGCCGTTATCGCTAGCAAACTCTACGAAGTCCCCGAGCGGCGTGTCCTCCTGCGTCGAGCCATCGAAGATGATGCCGTTGAGCAGTTTGCGTACTCCCGATTTCCATTCGAGCGGATGCCGCACCGCATAATAAAAACCGTCCGAACTAGCGGTTTGGAACATATGCGACGTCAGCGTCAAGAAAGTGTCGCGGTAATAGTAGTAATCACTGCGAATCCTCGTATCCAAGGGTCCGTCGTCGTGGTGCCACGGAAGGCCCGCGCCCTCCAGATAGTTGTCTTGGTAAACATACGGACCGGGACCGTTGCCGCCGATCATAAAATTCGCGCCCTCAGTGACATAGACGGAGCGCAAGGGAACCGCCGTTTGGACCGTGCTCGAAACAGATCCACTCGTTATAGCTGCGCAGAAGAGCGGTCCCACTGAAATGTTTCCAGCCGTATCCGTGGGATAGCCCGTCTGCGAAACATCGCAATCGCCAATTGTCGGATTACTCGCGAGTGTTCCTACGGCACATGGACCACCAGAGCATGTTGCCGTGATTCCGGAAGGAAGCAGCAGATTCACCTTTCCCGTGTAATCTACGTCGCCCAACAGGTTCACTGTTCCGCTACCCGAGAGCGTGAATGTAACCGGCGTTGAGAGCGTTTGCACATTTCCCGGCTGTAACCAATACTCGCCCCCAGCGACCGTAAGCGTGTTCGACGTGTTGGTCAAGGCCAGTCCCGTGTAATTCGGATGCCAGTACATCAGATTGTCGAAGTAAGAATCGACAATGGCCACATTCGAGCCGAACCAGTACCAGCCCGTCGTCACTCGCGTTGGATTGCCGGGCAGATGAACATAGCAGCGGTCGAAAATAACATTCTGCACTTCCGACTGCATAAAGATGAGTCCTGTCCAAGGAGTCGGGTCCGAGGACTCAGACGAATCGGCTGTAGGCTGAACGGTTATTTCCAGACCGACGAAACGGATGTTGGCGACGGGATACCTTACATTGTTATCGTTCGCGCCGATGTTCATCATCACATTGACGGAACTGGTAGCCCCCGCGCCAATTTGACTCGCAGGCTTTGTGAAGACCACCATCTTTGAGATCCACGCTGGCCCGGTGCGAGTCCCAACTGGCGTGAACTGCGCGTCAGGCGTAGCCGTGCGAACGATCACCCAATTGAGAGCGGGGTCGTTCCAGGGACGCACATAGAGATTGCCGCTGCCCGGTGTTGTGAATGTCATCAGGACGCCGGTGTTCACGGGGGCACCCGAAGGATTATTGCAATACACCTGAATTGTATTTGCGTTGATCACGTGAGCGTAAAAGCCCTCGCCGGAAACCAGTCCCGCTTCTGCCTGTCCCGTACCGTCGATACAGCTTGTACTTGCCGGAAATGTGGAGTAGTTATACCCGAACATAATCTCCTGGCCTTCTGAGAAACCGTGGCTCGGGATGGTTATCTCGCTGTTCGACGTGTTGACTGCTGTAGACGCGAAGGTCAGGGTATCAGGTGCCATTGGCGCGGTGTATAGCCCCGAACCGCACGGGGCAGTCGTCGGGATGTTGATTATAGTCCCATGAGACATCTGTGCTGCAACTGCTGTATTGAGATCGCTTTGGTAATCGGAGCAATCAGAGGCAACGGTTACGGACGTATATCCGGTTGTATTCGGGTATACAGTCGAGAAGGTGTATGGCGCGACTGGGAGGGCCGGGTGAATGGCGGGCAGCGCCAGCGTCGTCACCGAGATGCCGACTCCGCTCGACCAGTTGACGTTATCCGAGGTAACTTCTGGACACATCTGGTATGCAGTCGATGGCGTCAATCCCCCCACGACGATCCGCATACCTGCCGTGAAGTAATCCGCTGCCTGATTGATTTGTACGGTTCCGCCAGTACCACTCGTACAGGTCGATGTGGAGTAGCGCACCCGCGCATTTGAGTAAGCCTGGTTGACGTTGAACGTAAGCCGCACAACCGAATGCGAGAGCCCATCCGCCGTGACGCCGCTAACAACCGGAATTTGCGCGAACGCTCCTAAAGCGGCAAGTATATAGCAGCATGCTACTTTTCCCACGATAGAGTAGTGTGCCAACTATGCGCTGAAATCTTAAATTAAAAAGAACAAAAACTTGAGGGAAAGGAAAGAGGGCCATGGCTTTCGCCGGCTCTCCTGGCCAGTAGGCCCAAAGCAGCACCCAAGCACCTGGTCGAGGAACTTGGGGCATCGGAACCCTCCTTATCGCTTAGCTGAACACGCCAGTACGCCCAAAGCAGCACCCAAGCACTTGGTCGAGGAACTTGGGGCATCGGAACCCTCTTTATCGCTTAGCTGAAGCCGATCATCTCAAAACTCATCAAACTCGTACAACGAATCAGCAGTTTCGAATATCCCGAGCGAATCGACCTTCAAGTTCGTCTTTGAGAATAGCGGCAACTCGTTCTCTCTATATTGCTGCGCTCTTATTCGCAGATGATCGGGGCAGCAATAGCATTATCGAAAATATGGTACTACCGAGTTCGGTCGTGCAATGGCTTTGAGGGCGATGACACTATTCCGGAATAGAACAGAATGAGCATGCTGCTCTTCGGATTAAAGCGGAGGACCGTAATCTAGCTTCAGCAGGCCGACATATATTCATCGGAATAATCCCAACGTTCTGAAGCCGTTGCTGCACCCACATAAGTGTACGGATGGGATACATTCTAGAGATTCGGTGTGTTCAGCGCCGCCTGCGCGGTGGCTCGCAGTCATGGTTGGTACAGGCCGAAGATCAAAACTGGTACGTAGTAAAATGTCTAAATAATCCACAGGGAACGCGAACGCTCGTCAATGAATGGATTGCAACTTGGTTTTTGGAAAAGCTAAAGGTTTGCATTCCGAAACTCCGCCTTGTTCGATTTTCAGATGACCTAAACCAAGACAAAAGACTGGTCTTCAACATAGGGAATCGCAAGGTCCAGATTGAGAACGGAGTTCACCTAGGTTCTTTATGCCCAGTGAATCCTCAGACCACGGCAATTTTAGACATTCTGCCACGAACCTTGTTGCATCTGGTGATAAACCCGGAGGATTTCGCTACTTGTCTGGTTTTCGATATCTGGGCGGGTCAAATCGACACCCGACAGGCAATTTACTTCCGAGAACGGGGGGCCAAGAATAGGTTTTTTCGGGGGTGCCTTGTGGACCATGGGCAGATTCTCGCGGGTCACCGATGGGAATTCACCGCGACTTCCGGCCAGGGGTTTGCAAGCGAGCGGGGTCTCTACAGCCTAACCGACGTTCGTAACGTGTGCGCTTCAGCGGTGACTCAAATCGAGGAATTTACGAAAGCGGATGTACATGAGTCAGCATCCGACATTCCTACGGAGTGGATTAGCAATGAAGATCGTAAGGTGCTTTCAGGTGTGTTCGATACTCTAATTCTCCGCCGCCATTCGCTTCGCGACCTCGTCTCCCGATCACTTGAGCGATTGCCAATGTGACGGGCTGAAACTTTTCCCTGGCAAAGGTTTGTCTCGATCCAAACGGCCATTCATAATGACTCCAGGTCACGCAAACAGTACTCACACGAGGGCGTCATCGAGCCGCGAGAACTTCGGCCCCTTTCCCGCTCGCAGAAAAAAAGACACGACCTTCAGCATATGCTGACCTCCGCGGTTTACTGGGTCACTTAGAAATCTGAAATAAGCATGTATTGATCCGCCCCTCGAACTGGCCCGAAAGAAGCGGAAAAAGTCGAACCCGTTAAGGTCCCCTCCTGTGCGTCTTTGAACAGCTCGAGAAGGCCAGCGTGCTTGTTCGCTACCGGAATGGAACGTAACCACAACTGAGGAACCTCCCCATCAGGGAAATCTCGACAACGGCACGCCGACCAAGTAGTCTTCTGCCGCTTCAGCAGCGGTGTGATTTCGCTAATCTGAACTGGAAAGCCTATGCAGAACGGGCACGTCGAGAGCTTCAACGGCAAACTGCGCGATGAATGTCTGAACACACATTGGTTCACGAGTCTGCGCCAG
>JGI20203J14952_1000141_pt1 | contig 9127 bp, 5 predicted proteins | sample NGESurdeep092012_9_FD_14952 | JGI IMG/M metagenome (IMG submission 14952)
GCCTATTGACCGGGCGCCCATTCTGGCTGTGGACGGTCTGGTATCTGTCCAATCAATGATGAGATTGCGTTCTTTGAAAGACCAGTCATCTCCTTCCGGTACGAATTTTTCGTAATAGCGAATGGCAAGAGTTTGAAGCTTGCGCTCCCCGCTTTCTTCCCATAGTTGATGCGCCATACAATACGGAAGTAAAGAGGCTTGCCTGCTGCTCTGCGCGCCGGCGGTCAGTGCAATGAGCTCACGCATCCACAAGTTTGCGAATAGCGAGCCGATCTGCCGGTTCCGGTCAGAGTTGTTGCCGAAACGGAATGGTTGTACAGAGAATCAAGGGAAGGCCTGGCATCTTGGTCTCCTGGTTGCTCAACTTGGCCTGCGCTGCTATAAAGACATGGCGGGAATTCTCGGCAGCGCTAGTAATCCGAATGCGGCTGCAGCGGCTCTAAGAGCGGAACGGACCTATCAGGCCAGACAAGCTGCGCGTAGGGCTGGAACGCGATAACGCGGATTGTCTAATCCGGAAGCAATGTCTTTCTTTGGCTCAGCCAATGGCTGTAATTCCAAAACAACGATGCAATTGATTTTCGCTCCGTTTGCAGTGGGTTCGATTGACGGTACTGCCTGAGGGTCGATTTGACGGTATTGCCTGAAAGGAACGCACCTTTCAGGCAATACCCGATTGACAAGATTAGGCCTTCCAATTCAAACTTGCTGATTATGGGTTCGCGTGTTCAGTTGCTCGAACGTTTCAATGCGTCATATAAAATGTTCTCCCTTGCCGCGCCACTGTCGGAGCCGGGATCCACGCTCCCTGCGTTGCCGGATCATTTTCAGTGGAATGACGCTGAGTCTCGTTTCCGTGAACAGGATGTTGAAAAGCTACTGGACGAGGCTGCCGACTATCTCGAACGGGGACTAGGCACGCGCACTGAATGGCAGGAGTTATATGAGAAAGCATTCCGTACATATCTGGAAATCTCTGAAGCGGTAAAGACGGCCGAGATTAGTCTACAGGAAGAACAGGCCGGAATGCTTGAGTTGCCGATAATTGATGCCCAGGCTCAAGTGGATGGATTGGAGGGTCGCCGTTTAGCCCTCCTGAACATTACTGAAAATCTCTTAGCGCAAGGCAGTGTCGCAATTTTGGCGCGGGATGCGGCGATTGTTGCGTCTCTGAATCAAAAGTACGAGGACCAAGGCACCGCCATGGAACTGACGAGAGAGCAGGTGGCGAATGCGCTCAACGTTCACAAAAGCGAGATAGACGCAGAGGTAAATGAGACCACTGCTCGGTTAGGATCGGATAGTGCTGGCGCGAAACGCACCCTCGCCACCGTTACCGCCTTAAAAACATCGACGAAGGCGCGTCGAGACTTGGTACGAGCTTTGACCGAAACTAAGCTGCGTCAAGCCGTTAAGAGCGGAGGGGCTTTTTACTACCCAGACCGATTATCCCCATTGGAGGAAAGATATCGTCACGACTTTGAGGAAGCGTTACCCAGAATGTACAAAGCTGCAATGGGATTAGAACACGTCTACAATTTTGACTCGGCGAGCCATTCGCTTCCGTCTCGCGACAAGGCTGGAGAGCCAACGTTCTTCGACGATTGCTTTCAATGGGTTCGGAATTCAACGAGCCGGATAGTGGCTTTGACAAGACAGGATCGCCTAGTTACTGTCACCGTTTCACTAACGCCGATAATCGGCCCACCGTGGCAGCCAGGTTTGACCTCGGGCACTCTCCAATTCGACCTTACAGCGACGAATGTCGGTATTCCTCCGGCGTTTATGACATCGCCGAGCGGAAAGGCGATTAGGCCACGATTACGCGGCTTTGGTCTTGATATCATTGAACCGCCCTCTAAAGCGACCGCTCGTGTGCGGAAGTGCAATGTTAAGCTCGCGGGCATCGACTGTTTAGCGGGTAAGGTCTTGCCGATGAATCCCAACCGGTCGCCTGACATGATCGGATCTGGCGAGTTTTGGAATCTAAATCCATTCAGCAGTTGGGAACTCGATTTCACCAGGCCGACCCTGCATGACAACCATCTGCAGTCGGTCAGCGATATTTGGTTAACCTTGACAGTTGCATTTGAGAGAGGGCGATAGTATGGCCGACCAATCTGAAGAGGCCTCCGACCAAACGTCGGCCCGAGGCAATCAAGCTGGCTCTGATCGCTCCGAGGATTCCGAGGAAGAAATTTCACCCTTAGAGAGTGTTTTCAGGGGCACAATGAATGAGAGCAACTTCCGGCAGTCCTTGACAGAAGAAGCGGAGATGAAACTTGCCGAACACTCAATACTGATCAGATGTGAACAGAAGGTAGACCGGGAGGACAAGGAAGATTTAGCCGAATTCAAGAGTACTGAGGCCTTTCTCAAGGTTGTTTCGGCAATCAGCGGTTTATGGAGCTCCTTAACTCCTTCTCCTGAGGAACGTGCCTGGTTAGTTTTCAAAACTATTGAAGACGTTTACCAATCGAAAGGAGCGGAAACCTGGATTAAAGAAAGTCACGAGGTAACGCGTTACTCCCGGATAGAGCGGTGCGTGCAAGATTCCGAGGCGACACTGCGGACTCTCCGCAATTGATCCAATTCAGTCGGCGACGATAGCTGGCTATTTGATCAGTCGCCTGGGACGACTCAAATAACTCGTGCCAAAAGACTCAAAACCTAAGCTCCACCAAGACTCTCGTTTCTGGGACAGCTCTATATGCGTAAGTCGTTTTAGTCTCAACTTGATCTGACAGATCAAGTTGAGACTAAAACAGATCATCGATGATCAGACCCTCGAATGCTGTCAGGCGCTTGATGAAGCGACTCAGTTTCAGATCGCGCTTGGCCACGAGCAGATCTTGAACAAGCAGGGCCGAAGTCGTGAAGTAGATGAGGTGCCCTCGCGCGATCAGTTCTTGTCCGATCGCGCACAGAAGATGGGTCTTGCCGCTGCCTGGATTGCCGAAAGCGAGCAGGTTCTCTCGTCGATCCAGAAACTCACCTTCTAATAAGGTCTTCGTTACCAAGGCCACTTTCGGAGGCAGGCGCTGGATGCGTTTGCGCTGACGGTCTTCGCACTCGCGCGTTACCAACTGTAATAAGTAGCGTTCATAACTCAGAGTTTCGCGTTCCGCCAACCGAGCCGTTTCTTCATAACAATGCCGGACCGTAGGCAAGCGCAGTTCGGTCAGCCCTTCTGTGAGTGCCGCCTTCACATCGGTAACCGCTGTCGTCATGCTGCGGCCTCTTCGCCGCCGGGCAGTTCATCAAACACGGCCAGCGATACTGGATCGACTTCCACGGTGGTCAACAGCGGGGGAGCGCCTTGCTCCGTTAAGCTATTATAGAGCGGAAGAGGAGTGTTCCAACAAGCGGGTGGGCGCAAGAGGTTCCGGGCTCAAATCCCGGCGACCCGACCAAATAAGTCAAAGAGTTACAGCAAAAGGGTTTGTAACTTTTGTATCTGGGACGCTGGAACGGTACGCCGCAATTGGGATCTTCTTGTTCCGGACGCGCTACGGCGTCCAAGCGCCTTTGTTCACCCAGCCGGTACTCGCAGAGCTGTTGTCAACCGCGGACATGTAGATGTTTTTTGTGCCCGTGAAGCTGGAGCTGGCGGTCACCGCCAGGTTCAGGGTGAGAGTATCGCCTGATCTTACTGCCGAAGTGCCGCTGCCGGCGATAGTGCATTGGCTGTTGGATAGCGTGCCGGAGCCCGGAGTGAGCGAACCGGAAGCTCCGGTGCCTGAATCATTCCTCAGATAGAGGAGATTGCTGGCCGGGTAATAGTAGGCATAGCAGGAATTCGCCGTGCTTGTCGTCGAATTGAAGATCACTTCCACCAAATTGAGATCCGGGGCGCCGTTCGGATCGGAGTATGCCAGCGCGAAAGTATTCGAAAGACCCGTGGCGGGATTCGGGGTCGCCGATACCACCGTGGGCGGCTGGTTGGCAGCGGGCGTCCAGACGCCTTTGTTCACCCAGCCGGTACTAGCCGAACTATTGTCACTGGCATACATGAAAACACTGTGTTTGCCCGTAAAACTGGAGCTGGCGGTGACCGCCAGGTTCAGGGTGAGAGTATCGCCCGATCTTACTGCCGAAGTGCCGCTTCCGGCGATAGTGCATTGGCTGTTGGACAGCGTGCCGGAGCCCGGAGTGAGCGAACCGGAAGCTCCGGTGCCTGAATCATTCCTCAGATAGAGGAGATTGCTGGCCGGGTAATAGTAGGCATAGCAGGAATTCGCCGTGCTTGTCGTCGAATTGAAGATCACTTCCACCACATTGAGATCCGGGGCGCCGTTCGGATCGGAGTANGCCAGCGCGAAAGTATTCGAAAGACCCGTGGCGGGATTCGGGGTCGCCGATACCACCGTGGGCGGCTGGTTGGCAGCGGGCGTCCAGACGCCTTTGTTCACCCAGCCGGTACTAGCCGAACTATTGTCACTGGCATACATGAAAACACTGTGTTTGCCCGTAAAACTGGAGCTGGCGGTGACCGCCAGGTTCAGGGTGAGAGTATCGCCCGATCTTACTGCCGAAGTGCCGCTTCCGGCGATAGTGCATTGGCTGTTGGACAGCGTGCCGGAGCCCGGAGTGAGCGAACCGGAAGCTCCGGTACCTGAATCATTCCTCAGATAGAGGAGATTGCTGGCCGGGTAATAGTAGGCATAGCAGGAATTCGCCGTGCTTGTCGTCGAATTGAAGATCACTTCGACCACATTGAGATCCGGGGCGCCGTTCGGGTCGGAGTATGCCAGCGCGAAAGTATTCGAAAGACCCGTGGCGGGATTCGGGGTCACCGATAGAACTGGAGTGAGGGTGACAACGTTGGTCACGGTGAAAGTGGATTCCGCACCTACCCCGCAGGTGCTGTTGGAACTGTTTGTTACATAGTTGCCTACGAATACATCCTGACCGCCCGCATTCGCCAGATCGCCCGCGTTCAGGTGCATGGTCAATTGGGTTGAGCTCACATAGGTGCTGGTGCGGTAACTGCCATTCCAATAAACGTACGAGCTCGAAGTAAAGCCGGTACCGTTAATGGTTATGTTCATTGCACTCGAAGTGGCTGCAACGCTTGCCAGACTGAAGTCTGTGATGGTGATTGGCGTCGCCACCGTATTGAAGTTCGCCGTGGGAACAAATTGATTGTGAATAGTTGTCGTTTGCGGATTTGTGTTCCCGCTCAGGCTGCCGGACCATCCGGCGAATACCATCCCCGAATACTGTGAGTTCGCGGTTGCCGTCGCCGTGACACTAGTTCCGTCCTCATAAAAATCAAAGGCGGTATTGGCCGAATAGGGGGTTCCCGCGGGAGAAGTGGTCATGCCACCGTAACAACTGGCGTTCGAACTCCCCAGCGCGGCAGGGATGGTGTAGAAGGCGTAAAACGGCGTGAATGATGCGGAGACGGCCTGGCTGCCAGTGCTTGGCTGAACGATGTTATGAGTGATCGCGCCGGCATCGCTCCAACTATTCCAATTGTAGAAAATATTGGTGGTTACGGGAGACTGCTGTTGGTCGACGCTGATGCTGTGCGTAGTTCCGGCATTCCATCCGGAACCGTTGTAAGTTGACGAGAAAGCGGACGGAAGGTAGGTGAAGTTGCCGTCTACAGACGCCGCCAAACCTGGATTCCAAGTATTTGGTCCGGTAAGGGATTCGCCCACAATGGTAACCGGCGTTGAGACAAACACGGCCTGCGCCTGTGTGGTTGGGGCTTGATCGTAGAAAGAATGCGGATTATCGCTGGGCGGGTAAGGTAGATCGGACCATCCGTAAAAGTTGTAACCTGAACCTTGCGTCGGGGTGAGAGTCAGAGTGACCAGCGTGCGATCCGTATAAAAGCTTCCACCATATTCCGACGTGGGGCTCGGACTTACGTTCAACGTGCCGGCGCTGCTCGGATAAACAGAGGGCGAGAGGAAGGCGAACGGCTGGAGGCGAATGAAATTAGCTTCGTAGACCGTGACCGCCGGCTTGTTCGCCGGTGACGCAAGCGCTCCGTTGCCTGGCTGGGCGATAATCGAGTGTGATCTGGCGCCCAGGTCATTCCAAACGCCGAACGCGTAAGTGGAACCGTCACTTGGATTGGCGGTCTGCGGATCGGCAGGCAGATTGAGCGTGTGTTCGGAATTCAGCGCCCAACTAAATGTATGCGGCGCCGTATAAGTGACGCCGTCAACCATGATCTGCAGCCCGGGCGGGTTTGTGGTCGCGGTAACCGCGGAGGGGGTGGCGCCGTAAAGCCTTTCTATCTGATCGATATCTCCCGTTGAATATTCAGTTTGACTGCTCGAAGCGCCCAGCGGAATGCCGCGAGGAATCGACTCGATCACGGGCAAGCCGGCGTTCGTAAAATCAAAAGCTCCGTAGTGCATGATAGAGGCGTAATCGTAGAGACCAATGGTCTGGTAATCGTATGTGAACAGCGTGAAATTGCCGGGAACATTGGGAAGATCGGCATTCGCCAGATTTAGCGTGATGAAGCTACCGCGGTCAGGACGCTGATGCTCGTGAAGCAGGCCGACCGTGTGCCCCATCTCATGCAGCCAAGTCGACACGACGCATCCGCCTCCACAATCGAGTGTTTGTTCGCCACCGGCCATGCCGACATTCGAGTACCCTTCTCCGGAACCATTACTTTCAACAGTGATGTTGACGTAATTGGCCTGATTGGTTCTACCGACGAACTGGATCAGTCCGGAGAATTGTGCGTTGAAATTGTCGATCGCCGTCGTTAGGTTTGAGCTGCTCCCCGACATGACGTACGGCACTTGATGAACGCCGTTCACGGCAGGCCAGAATTGCGAGGTGTAGTTAATGGCGAGGCCGTTGGAGACAATCCCTTGCTTCGCAGCCGCCGGCCCGGCCTGCCCGCTCTGCAAGGATGTCTCGGGCGCTAGAATGATGTCGCCTTCGACAACGGCCATCCCATTCCACACCTGGTATGCGATGGGCCGATTCTGCCATGTTCCGGCGCGCACTGGGAGCGGCTGGGGCGGCTGTGTTCCGGGCGGCGAAACTCGATTGACTACGACGCGTACCGACGCGCTGTGGTTATTTGAATCCACGGCCGTCACCATTATTTGATTCAGTCCGAGTCGTAAGGGGATTGCTTGTACGGCCCAGTTTGCATTCTGCCCCCCGGCCGGGGTCCACTCGCCAACTCCGCGCTTACCGAGTTGGTTAACCCAAAGCACATTGCTTAACCCGCTCGTGCTTCTTGCAGTTCCTTCCAGATCGATCGACGACTGCTCAGTTTCCCAAGCCTTTAATGAGGGGCTTGTCAGGGTAATAGATGGACTAGAGCTTTGACCCGTCAGCAAACCGGCAAGCGCGGCAAGCAAGGTGGCAGAGCGCAAGGCGGCCGCGCGTTTTGTTTGCATGAGAATTCTAGTTTAATTGCACGGGAACCATTAGTGTATTGAGTTGTGCTAGCGCGAGCGTAAGATTGAGTACTGAGCGTACTGCTATCCGTCTTCGCTTTTCCTTACGATTGCCGCAGCAACGCCACTATATCGTCGACGGTGATGACGCCAATCAAACGCTCTCGGTCGTCGACTACGGGCAGGCTCAGGAGATTGTATTTATCGAACATTTCAGCGACGCGTCCCTGCTTTTCGCTGGAGTGGACGTAGAGCAGGGAGTCGGATGCGAGATCTTTGAGGCGGGTATCGCCAGGGGCAAAGAAGAGCCTGGCCAGCGGAACGGCGAAGCGCAGGCGATTTTCGCGGTCGATTAGAAAGATGCTGTGCAGATCCTCGAGTACTTCCTCGGTCTTCTTCAGCTCTTCCATGGCTTGAGCAACGGTTGCTTCTTCGGGAAGCGAGAGAAAACCGGGATCCATGAGACCGCCGGCGGTGTTCTCGCCGAACTCCAGTAGTTCCTCGACTTCCTCTTTCTCTTCGGGCCGCATCTCGTCGAGGATCTGCTCGGAGCGTTCCTCCTCCATCTCGTTCAGGAGGTCCGCGGCTTCCGAGGGCTCCATTTCTTCGAGAATGTCGGCGGCCTTATCGGTCTTCAGCGATGCGAGAATGCGGGTTTGGATGCCGGGTTCCACTTCGCTGAGGAGCTCGGCCGCGGTCTCGCTATCCATCGTGTTGAAGATCGCGTTGCGGTCTTCGTGACCGAGGTTCTCCACAATATCGGCGAGATCCGCCGGATGCATATCCTCGAGCAGCTTGTTTGAAATGTTCAGGCGCACGCGCCGCTGAGGATCGGCCTCCAGAATGTTGCAGAATTCCCAGCGAATGGAATTGGGAGGAATGCGACTCTGCAGCGCGCGCACCGCGGCTGGCGAAACGATGCCCCTGAGCACGCGGCGCAGAATCGATCTGAGACCGATATCCACTTCAAGAATGTGAAGAACATCCTGGCCGTTTTCGCACTCTTTGAGAAAAGTGATGTCGTTGACCCGTACAACCTTCCTGCCGTGCGCGTCGATGATCTGCTGATCGAGCAGATCGCGAACCATGCGGAGCATATATTCGTCGGAGTGGTAGGGGGTCAGCCGCTCATCTTTCAGGTGGATTCCATCGCCGTCGATGTTCCGGATCTGATCGTAGCGGATGCTGAGCCAGCCGGGACCGGCGCCAACCAGATAACGGTCGAGGCGAACCGGATCGATCAGCGGAACGAGGGCGGCATCCCGCAGCATGCCGATGTGGCGGCCCTTCAGGTCGTAAACCTTTAGCCCGAGAAGCTCGGTCAGATAAATGATTTCTTCCGCCATGAAGGAAGAGCCTTCGCTCTCTTTGAGAATAACGAGTGGCATGAAGGGATCCGCGTATCCAAAAACACATATGCTGGAAAGACCATGACCAGACCGATAACAACGCTAGGCGGCATTACGTTCTGTGCCGTCATAGCCTTTGCACAATCCCCCACCGTGGATCTTAAGAATGCGCAGGGAGAAAGCGTCGGCATCGCCGTATTGTCTCCAGCAACGTCGCAGGCGTCGGGCGGCATAAGCGTTGCGCTCGATCTCAAGAACCTTACCCCCGGCGAACATGCAATTCACATCCATCAAAATGCCAAGTGCGATCCTCCGGGCTTCGCATCCGCGGGCCCGCATTTCAATCCTGAAGGTAAGAAGCACGGTCTGCAAAATTCGGAGGGGCCGCATGCC
>JGI20203J14952_1000142_pt1 | contig 9049 bp, 8 predicted proteins | sample NGESurdeep092012_9_FD_14952 | JGI IMG/M metagenome (IMG submission 14952)
TGGTAGGCCGGACCGGCCGCGCGCGCGTATCGATGCCGGGGGGCTGCGCCATCGGCTCGCGTCCTATCAATCTGCACGTCTCCGCTCTGGAGCTGTTGGGCGCGACCATCAAGCAAACCCACGGGTATGTCGAAGCACGGGCGCCTAACGGCCTTCGCGGCGGGAACATTCACTTCGACCGCATCACGGTTACCGGCACCGAAGACGTGCTGATGGCCGCCGTGCTCGCGCGCGGAGAAACGGTAATCAGGAACGCCGCCCGAGAGCCGGAAGTAAGAGATCTCGCGGAACTGCTCACCAAAATGGGCGCGAAGATCGAGGGAGCCGGAACGTCGATTGTCAGAATCCAGGGCGTGGAGCGTCTGCATGGCGCCGAGCATGCAATTATCTCCGACCGAATTGAAGCGGGAACGTTTCTGCTCGCCGGCGCGATCTCCCAGGGCGACGTCCGCGTGACCGGTTGCATCCCCGAGCACGTTGAAGCGCTGACTATAAAGATGCGGCAGGCCGGCGCCGAAGTGGATGAGACGGAAGAAGGCGCGCTCCGCGTCCGATGTTCCGGCCGGCCCAAGGCCGTCGACGTAACCACCGAAGAGTATCCCGGCTTCGCGACGGATCTTCAGGCGCAATATCTGGCCTGGATGACCACCGCGCGCGGTATCAGCTTTGTGACGGAGACGATTTTCGAAAATCGCTTTATGCATGCGTACGAGTTAGCGCGCATGGGCGCGAATATACGGATTGAGGGCAGGCAGGCGATTGTCGCCGGTGAAGAGCGGCTGACCGGGGCGCAGGTGATCGCCTCCGATTTGCGAGGCAGCGCCGCTCTGGTCCTGGCCGCTTTAGCGGCTCAGGGCGAAACAACCATCGATCGCGTCTACCACATGGATCGCGGTTATGAGCATATCGAGCGGAAACTCGACGCGGCCGGCGCGAGAGTCGAGCGGATATAGTCAAAACATGAGCGAACCGGCGAAGCATCATTCCGAGGGCTTCCTCGCGATTGTTCAAGATGCGAAGAAGCGCATCCGCGAGATCGATATCGAAGAGTACAAACGGCTTCGCGAAGCCGATGAAGCGGGTCGGCTTGTCGACGTTCGAGAAGATCGCGAATGGGAAGCGGCGCATGCGGCTGGCGCGGTTCATCTCGGCAAGGGCATCATCGAACGCGATATCGAAAAGACGTTTCCGGAAAAAGATGTGAAACTGGTGCTCTATTGCGGCGGCGGATTCCGCTCCGCGCTCGCGACGGACAATTTGCGAAAGATGGGCTACAAGAACGCGATTTCGCTCGATGGCGGCTGGCGCGCGATTGAAGCTTCGGGGCTGCCGCTCGAAAAAGGCGGCTGATCGGTTTCTCTCCGCATCGCGCGCCATCTCCACCATCTCCATCGCAAGGATCACATGCGAGCGGGAATCTAATCCGCGACGATCAACTCGTCGGGAAGTATCGGCCTCGTTCGCGGCAACAGCCCAAAGGCCGCCGCAAGACTGGCCCCTCCCAGCGATATCACGAAAGCGCTCAGCTTGAATCTGTCTGCAAGTTCCGTCGGCGGAAGAGCTCTCCACACGATCAGCAGAATGGTTTGCGCCAATGTCACAGCCCAGACCGCGCCATAGAAATAGCGCCGTTCGCTACCTTCGTTCTTCGTGGAGTTTCCCACCCGGGGCAGCCGGCCCACCAGCCCGCACAGCAGAATGATCAAAAACAATGGGAGATAGCCGTAAGTATAGATCTGTTTCAGACGCCACTTGCCCGTTGCCGCGGCAACCATCAATCCAGCCAGATTCAGAATCATAAAATTCAGAAGCGCATTCCAGGCAAAGGTGTAGCAAACCCGCCGGTATAGCGGATTCGGCTTGTCCTCGCAAAATCGCAGGATATACGGCCGCGGCTCTACGCCGGGAAGCTGTCCGAAAAGACCCGCCAGGCCGGTTCCGAGCGTCACAAAGGCAAGCCAGATCAGATTCCGGAATCCAGGGCCGCGCGCAAATAGATCGAAGGTCAGCGGACCAGGGGCGAGAAAGAAGACCCAAATCCAGATCGGCCAGTGAGCCACCCGATAGATAATTTTGTTGCGCTCGCGAATTTTGCGCTGATGAGCATACTCAACTCTGAGCGTGTAAGGCATCTCTATTGAAGAATTCGTATTATCTCGCATGCGGCCGTCGCTCGTGGCATGCCTCAGTCACAGCCCTCAAAAATATTTTTATCCCGCTGACCCTGCTTGCCTTAACCCCATTTTTACCTTTTGCCCTGATCCGTTTTTTGCCCTCCTCGTGCTATCGTCAGCCATTTCTATTTCTCAGGAGGCTTCCCCCCATGTCCAGCAACGCCCAAATCGCTGCCAACCAAGCCAACGCTCAGCTCTCGACCGGCCCCACTTCCGATACCGGTAAATCCAAATCGTCGTTAAATGCCCTCAAAACCGGTTTGACCGGACGCACCGTCCTGCTGCCCGGCGATGATGCCGCGCTCTACGCAACTCACATAACTGAATTTGTGAAGCGCTACGAACCGGCTGCGGATGAAGAGCGCAATCTCGTTCAATCTCTCGCCGATACCGACTGGCGTTTGCTGCGCATTCCGGCTCTCGAAATGGGCATCTACGCGGTCGGCCGTCTCGAGCTCGCCGAGCTTTTCCCGAACGAAGACGAATCCGTCCGCAAGCATCTGATCGAAGCCAAAGTGTTTCTGGTCTACCAGCGCCAGCTCAACAATCTCAGTATTCAGGAAGGCCGTCTGCGCCGCCAGCGCGAGAAAGACATCGCCGCTCTGCGTGAGCTGCAGGAAATGCGGAAGCGTCAAGTCCAAGCCCGTTTGGATGTCGCCGCGAAACAGTACATCCTGGCGGTCCATGAACACCGGCACGACGATTTCGACCCAATCGCGCTTGGGTTCGATTTTTCACTCGCGGAAATCGAGCTTCGCGCCATGGCCCTCGACCGCCATCTGTTCGCCGAATACGAGGAGAATCTGCGCAAGCAAGCTTCTAAAGTCGCCTAACCCCACGCGAAGCGGAGGAGTCCGTTCATCGGACGAACCTTCACCAAAGAAGAAGACCGCCGCGGCGCTTTTGAAACACGCCGGATACATATTAAATATATGGTTGGTAAAAAGCTGTCTTGCGCGTGTGCCTGTTTAGCCATGACGGGCATCGCAGCGGGAGCGAGTGTTGATTATGAACAGGCAGGCACGCGCATCACAGCCGCTCCCGCCGATCCGAAGATCGCAGCGGCGCTGAAACAAGTCTCGGCAGAGCGGATCCGGCACTTGATTACGGCGCTCGCCGGCTTCTACAATCGCAGCACGCTGTCGAGCATGGCAACGGACCTCCCGCCCGGTCATGGCATCAACGCGGCGGCGGATTGGATTGCGGCGCAGTTCCAGGAATATTCGAAGGCCTGCGGCGGGTGCCTGGAGGTGAAGCGCGACACGTTCATGGCTGAGCCGGGGCCGCGCATCAAGGAACCCACGAAGTTGACGAATGTGTATGCCGTGCTGCGCGGGTCGGACCTCCGGCAGGCGAGCCGGATGTACCTGGTGACCGGGCATTATGACTCGCGAAACACGGACGTCATGGACATACATGGCTTCGCTCCGGGAGCGAACGATGACGCGAGCGGAGTCGCGGTAAGCCTGGAATCCGCTCGAGTGCTGAGCAAGCTGAAGCTTCCGGCGACTCTCGTTTTTGTCGCCGTGGCCGGCGAGGAGCAAGGGCTCGTGGGAAGCCGGCATCTCGCGCAACTGGCCAAGCAGGAAGGATGGCAGCTTGAGGGCGTGTTAAACAACGACATCGTGGGAGGGAACGCGACGCCGGGCGAGAAGATGCAAGATAAGTCGACGGTGCGGGTCTTTTCGGAGGGTGTTCCGCCGAATGCTACGCCGACGCAACTGAGAGAGATTGAGACGATCGGAGCGGAGAACGATTCGCCCTCGCGGCAATTGGCGCGCGAGGTTGCGGAAGTAGCCCAGACCTATTTCAGCGGCAATTCGCAGTTCCATCCGACCCTGGAGTTCCGCCCCGATCGGTTTCACCGCGGCGGGGATCACGGCTCGTTTAATCGCCAAGGATTTGCGGCGATCCGATTCACGGAGTGGCGCGAAGATTTCGATCGCCAACATCAGAACGTACGAACCGAGAACGGGATCGAGTATGGCGATTTGCTGAAGTTCGTGGATTTCGACTATGTGGCGCGAGTTGCGCGGCTGAACGCGGCGACTCTTGCGACCATGGCGGCAGCTCCCGGCGAGCCGAAGAATGTGGTCATTGAAAACCAGCAACTCGAGAACACTTCCACTTTGCAATGGCGGAGTCCCGAAGGCACTCCGGAGGATACGATTTATGAGATTGTCTGGCGTCCAACGGCTGCGCCGGATTGGGAATTTTTCGCGAATGCGAAGACCTTCGGCGACGACGGCGCGACCCCGGCGCACAAGGTAACGATCCCAATCTCAAAGGACAACGTGATTTTCGGCGTGAGGTCGGTTGATGGGGCCGGACACCGGAGTGCTGTGGTTGCCGCGCTGCCGGATGCGACTCCGATCGGAGGAAAATAGGTTGCGGCTGCCGAATGCCTCTTTTACAGATGGGAGTTGAACGTGAACATCGGATTTGTCGGGCTCGGAATTATGGGTCGACCCATGGCCTCAAACTTGATAGAGGCCGGATATGTTCTGAGAATTTATAGCCGCACGGCGGAAACGTGCCGGGGACTGGCAGCGTTGGGAGCCTCCCTTTGTGATTCGCCGGCGTCGGTCGCCGCCGAAAGTGATGTATTTATCTCGATGTTGCCCGATACTTCGGACGTCGAGAGTGTCTTATTTGGCTCGAAAGGCGCGGCAAAAGAACTCCTCCCCGGTGCGGTGGTAATTGATATGAGCACCATTTCTCCCAGCGCAACAATGGGTTTTGCCGAAAAGCTTAGCGCCGGTGGAATCGATATGCTGGATGCTCCGGTAAGCGGCGGTGAATCGGGCGCCAAGCAGAGAACACTCTCGATTATGGTGGGGGGTAAGCGTGAAGTATTCGAACGCTGTCTTCCTATACTGCGGGCCATGGGCAAGAACATCGTACACACTGGACCAAACGGCGCTGGCCAGAAGACTAAGCTCGTAAATCAAGTCGTAGGCGCGCTCAACCTGCTCGCGACTGTAGAAGGCATTCGTCTTGCCCGTGCTTCGGGGTTGGATCTTCCAAATACGCTGAACGCGGTAGCCTCGGGAGCGGCCAGCTCGTGGATGTGGGCCAACCTCGGTCCGAAGATGATCGCCGGCGATTTCGCGCCCGGATTCTCGATTAAACTCCAGCAAAAGGACCTCAGATTGGTTCAGGACTCTCTCCAAGAATTAGGATTGGCCGCTCCGGCCACTTCGCTGATTTACCAGTTATTTACGCGTGCTGTGGAAATGGGGCTCGGCGAAGAAGGCAACCAGGCGTTATATAAGCTTTGGTGAGTGATGCAGTCATTCGGGCTTGGCAATAATGACGCTAACCCTCAGACTTGGGTCGGCGAGGTAGTGCGGAAGTCCGTTCGACAGAAGGCGAAGCGTGCTCGACGATCCCTAATCAGCAAATCCTTGTTTCTGCTTTGCATCATGGGCGCCCTCGCCTTGATGCTCGCGGTACTTGGGATTATGGAGTATCAGTGGTCCGGAACGGTACGCGAGGCCAACCGGGAACGGATGCAATCCAACTTGCATGCGGCTTTCACCGGCATGCATGACGAATTGGATCGTGAGCTTGTAAGTATTTTGGAGAGTTTGCAGCCGGAGACGCTGAATACCTCTCTCGCAGACCGCCGCCGTTATGCGCGCCAGTTCGAATTGTGGCGTCAGCATGCGCGTTATAGCAATCTGGTATCGAGCGTGTACGCCTTCACGTCCTCCCCGGGAGCGAGTTTCTTGCTGCGATGGGAACGCTCCACCCGGAGATTTGCTCCGGTTCCGGATTCGCCTCGCATGCAGCCGATTATGGACTGCCTTAAGTATGGGTCCGGGGTCTGTCCGAACCGGAATATGTTGCAGGCGCAGCCTATCGTTTGGACCCTCACTACTGAAACGCCCGTACTCATCGAGCCCGTGTTTCAATCTCCGGTAGGGGTTTCTAGCGCTTATCTTCTGGTCGAACTCCGTCTCGACGTTCTAAGACGCTTGGTTTTTCCGGAATTAATTCGCCGCTTTCTCGGAAGCGATGGTACGGCTGAGTATCGCATTGCAGTATTAAGTAAGCAGCATCCCGAAACGTTGATTTACCAATCCGAGCCGGGCCTGACAAGCGGGTCGTTCGCATTCTTCGACGACAAGCTCGCTCTACTCGGCGGCCAATCGAACGGTTCATCTTCGGGGGGCTCGGCGACGAAAGGCCCCGATTCCTGGGAAATGGTTGCGAAGCATCGTCAAGGGCCCCTCACGGCGGCCGTGGAAGGTGTCCGGTTAAAGTCCTTAATGATCAACTTCGGCGTCCTGCTGGTGCTCGCTTTGGGTATGGCGACGATCGTCATCTATGTGTTGCGCGCTCAGAAGTTTCTTCGGCTTCAAATGGAGTTTGTCGCTAACGTTTCGCATGAACTGAGGACCCCCCTGTCGATCATCGGCTCGGCCGCGGATAACCTGGCCGAAGGAATAGTTCGCTCGGATCAAGGCGTCCGCGAATATGGTTCACTGATCCGGAGCGAATGCCGCCGCCTTTCGGCTTTAGTTGAGCAGACACTTCGGTTCGCGGCGGGAAGAGCGGATTATAGAGCTCGAAACGTGCAATTCCTACGAATCGCCGAGATCGTTGAAGCCGCCTTGGCCGATGTGGCGGCCGTCATTGATGCCAGCGGAGCTACAGTCGAAAAAAACATCGATTCCGATCTTCCGATGATTCGCGCCGATTCACGGATGTTATCCGAATGTCTGCTGAACCTCTTGAGCAACGCTCTCAAATACGGAGGAGAGAAGCGGTGGGTCGGAGTCCGGGCGATTCCCGTCGAGACCGGCCGCGGCACGGGAGTTCAGATCACGGTGCAGGATCGCGGCATCGGAATCCCTTCCGAGGAATTGAATCATATCTTCGAGCCCTTCTATCGGGGCCGCGCGGCCTTCTCCGCTCAGATCCGTGGAACCGGCCTGGGCCTGAGCCTCGCCCAGGAAGCCGCAAGCGCCATGAACGCCAGAATCACAGTTGAAAGCGCTCCCGGAGAAGGCAGCGCCTTTACAATTCACCTTCCTGCCGCCTATATGAACAGTTCCACTATTCCCCTGGAAGCTATTGTGGAGTCCTGATTCATGGAGCGCAGAGTGCTATTGGTCGAGGACGAGCCAGGACTTCAACTGACGCTCAGCGACCGGATCCGTGACGAAGGCTATGATGTTGAGACCGCTGTCAACGGTCTGGAAGGTTTCAAAAAGGCCGCCGGCAACTCCTTCGACCTGATCATTCTCGATGTGATGCTCCCACTAAAGAGCGGTCTCGATGTTTGCCGCGACCTTCGCCAGAGGGAAATCAAGACTCCAATCCTGATGTTGACCGCCCGGACCCAGACCTTTGATAAAGTTGTTGGCCTCAAGATTGGCGCGGACGACTATTTAACGAAGCCATTTGAGGTGGCTGAGCTCCTGGCCCGCATGGAAGCGCTATTACGGCGTCCCGCTCTACGCAGCTCGGGGATTTATCAGTTTGGATCCATTCGCTTCGACGCCAGGCGCACAGAGCTGCTGAGAGAGGGGAAGCGGCTGTTACTCTCGGCGCGCGAGTTTCAACTCCTTCAGTACTTTATTGAGCATCGCGGAGAAACAGTTCCCCGTGAAGAGCTGTTGCGAGTCGTGTGGGGTTACGACTCCACTCCCGCCACGAGAACGGTAGATGTGCACGTTGCGTGGCTCCGCCAAAAATTAGAAACGGATCCCAAGCAGCCGAAATGGATCGTCACGGTACACGGTCTTGGTTATAGGTTCACCGGATGATGTTAAGTGTATGTAAAGCGAATTTTACTTGCACTTAACACCACGCTTCCGCAAAACTCTTCCCCTTCCCTCGCTCCTGAGATAAGATCGGCTGAAGCCTGAACAAGAGGTAGTCATGAAACTATGGATGCGCTGCATTTTAAATGTTATCCTCGCCCTGGCATGTGGTGGCCGTGTGCTTTTCAGTCAATCGGCGACCGGTAATATAATTGGTCACGTTACCGACAGCTCCGGCGCGGTCATCGCCGGCGTAGATGTAACTGCGACTGACCCCGTGAAAGGCCAGACCTTTCGCACAACCACCGACGAGCAAGGCCTCTTCCGGTTTTACTATCTCGCCCCCGCCGCATATACGCTGAATTTCCAGCATGCGGGGTTTGCCGCTCTTGAGCGTCCCGGGCTCATCCTGCAGGCGAACGAGACGCCTTCCATAGATGTGCAACTCGAGATTGGCAGCGTACAGCAAAAAGTGGAAGTGACGGGTACTTCTCCGTTGCTTGAGACTGCGACTTCCACCACGGGCACGATCATGGAAGGCAAGGAAGTGAACACATTGCCGATCATGCAACGCTATACATGGATGACTATGTACCTTATGCCCGACGTGACCAGCATGAACGGATTCCATATCGACGGAATGCGGGACCGCGGCATAGGATACACGATGGATGGCATTTCGGGAACCCAACCAGTGATCGGTGGAGTGGGGACGAATACCATCATGTCCACCACGCCGAATGCCATCGATGAAGTAAAGCTTTCTTCGACCGTGCTTCCCGCCGAATATGGGCACTCCGCTGGAGGAATGCTTAGCGCTACCTATAAGTCTGGAACGAACACCCTTCATTTCGAAGGAGAGGACCGGTACGTGAACAATGACATGCTGCATCGAGCGTATTTCAACCTGTCAAATGCACCTTTCAGCTATCAGGAGTTATCGGCTCTCGTAACTGGTCCCGTGTTGTTTCCTAAAGTTTACAACGGTAAAAACAAAACATTCTTCATGTTCGGCTGGTCGATGCATCACGAACGATACGATCAATCCGAATTTACGTCGGTGCCTACACAGGCTGAGCTAAATGGTAACTTCTCCTTCGG
>JGI20203J14952_1000143_pt1 | contig 9017 bp, 9 predicted proteins | sample NGESurdeep092012_9_FD_14952 | JGI IMG/M metagenome (IMG submission 14952)
CTGCGATCGTAACCACCTCGGCGATCTCCTGATCCGAAGCGCCTGCCTCTCTCGCCCTCTTTGCGTGGATCTCAATGCAGTAAGGGCATTGCGTCGTGAAGGCGACCGCGAGCGCCATTAGCTCCTTGTATTTACTCGGAATCGCTCCAGCAGCCATAGCGGCTTTGTCGAAAGCCCAAAAAGCCTTCATCGCCTCGGGCGCATTGGCTTCGAGGGTCTTTAGCTTACTAAGGTTTTTCAGATCGTACATTAGTGTCCTTCTCCTTTGACGACGCAGCAGGCCTTTCCATCATCGCTATTTGCTCATGCTGAATCGGGTCATCGGTCATGCTGATTGTATTGGGGCCCTACCCGTCTGGAGGCCGTAATCGTCCTTGGGTCATCTGCACGTTTAGTGGCCGCTGCTTGATCGGACTGCGATGCGACGCGCCTTGCCGGGTTTGATTCCGCCGCGTTCAGTGACTGTGCGGCCCATTATCTCGGCGAATTGAACGCGCTGCATCCCTTCCGCGAAGGCAACGGCGGGGCGCAACGCGAGTCTATCAGCCATAGAGCAACGGCTATTACATTGCCTGAATGTGACATATAATTTACTCCTATGGCCTTCGCTCTGAGAATCGTGACACTCCTTACGGCTCTTTTGATAATTTCGACGGCATCCTACGCCACGGATACGAGCGGCATATGCAGTTCGGTCTGTAGCTTTACCATTCAAATCGGCCAGGCGCGGGACTACATAATTTCGGTAAGCTTCAAGGGAACGGTATCAGGGGACACCCCCGTCGTCACTGGAAAGGGGGTAACGAAGTCCTACTTCACACTGACAGCAGCGCATTACACAATACATGCCAAATATATCGACAATTCGGGAACTGCCAAAGATCCTGCAACGTTCCAGTGTGGGACGCAAGTCAAATATTTCTACATCAAGCACAATGGGAACTGTTCGACATACAATGACGCCTCTGTCCTCGTCACCTTGAGCAATTAAAGGCTTTAAGAAAGCGGCTCGCACCGCCTCCCTTTAGGCCCGCCGTCTTCCACTGTCCCTTAAAGGATAAGTTTCGTGCAACGCGGATCAGCATCTGCGCGAAATCGGCATAGATTCGCCAGTCATGCACGTCATTGGCGTCGGCCAGCGTGGAGCGCGCCACACGGCCGCGAAACCCCAGGTGGTAAAGCTTGCCGCCTAACGAGCGCAGACACGCTTCTATGTCGCGAAGGCTGTCTCGGTAAGTCAATTGGGCGAAAGCCATCGCCAAATACTGATCCCAACAAGAAAACCCTCGTGGCCGGGCATCTCCGCCGTAGCGGGCCACACAGCGGCGGAACTCGCGATCCGGGAGGAAACTCATCAATTGGGAGAAAACGGTTCGGCCCTCGTTCACCGACCATTGTGGCCTGTCCCAGGGCGCCCTTCAGGGCCGCTAAAAACCCGGTATCCTTTTTACAGGAGCTTACGAATGCCGGTGCGAGATATGAATGATGTTGAATTTCGGCGCCACGCGTGTTTATCCTTCAGCGCGAGCTAGGGGCAGAGGGTTTCGTACGTTTCCTGCGCTTGTATCGTTCTGGCCACGGTGACTACACGAAGGAACGCGACCAATTATTGAAGAGCGCCACTATTGAGGATATCGTCGAACAAGTCCGTTCCGCTAAGCTCGACAATCAAGTCAAGCAATAAATCATCTGCTCTGAACGCTCGCCCATTTCTCGAGAAATAGTTCTGCGAAACCATTGTGAGAGCGCATGTTAACAATGGCGAGCCAGCGATACTGATCTTTTTTGGCGACTGTCAGCCTTTCAGCAGTCCTATCTCAGTGTTTTCAACCATTTACGATGTCGGATGTTCGCCACGAATTTGACCATCCGAACAAACCGCCTTTGCAAGTAATTGATTTTAAATGGTGGCCAGGGACGGAATCGAACCGCCGACGCCAGCCTTTTCAGGGCTGCGCTCTACCGACTGAGCTACCTGGCCGCTCAGGTCGAAAGCTTCAGTCTACCAAAGGGCGCGCCACCGTCCCGCATTCCTCGGGATGAGCAATCGCAGAAGCGCTGGACCGGGTATTCCTGGTATACTTTCGCTTGTCGGCCTTCCTATGGGTGAACAGCGATTAGGCGATATAATTGACGATCACTGTATTAAGTGCCGCCGGATTACCAATCATTCCATTGTCTCTCTGGTGAATGGCGAGGCGGCGAAAGTTCGATGCCGGACGTGTTATCACGATCACGATTACCGGCATGAGCAGGCGCCTCCTTCGAAGAAGGATCTGAAGAAGGCGGAGGCTCTCCTGGCGGCACAGAATGGCAACCCGGTCGATGAGACTTCAGCTTCTGAAGAGGAAACGCAGGCCAAAAGCGAACGCGCGTGAATGTTGGGCACTGGCGCCCCCGGCGATAGCTCCGGCGTGACGACGCCGTCCGAAGCCTCTCGTTTGCATCCACATGGACCAAACGCTCAGTACCATGCGCGAAGCTCTGGCGGTCGAAATCGTCCGCGAGTTACGCGGTCGCGGCCATAAAGCCTATTTCGTAGGCGGATGCGTTCGCGACCGCTTGCTCGGAATCGTTCCGAAAGACTACGACGTAAGCACGGACGCCACGCCCGAAACGATTCTCGCCTGCTTTCCCCAATCGCAACCAGTGGGCGCTCACTTTGGAGTGGTTCTGGTAACGCGCGGCAATGGCATCCAGGTGGAAGTGGCCACATTCCGAAGCGAAGGAGCCTATTCAGATGGACGGCGGCCGGATCATGTCCGCTTCGAAACCGATCCCGCCTTGGACGCCGGGCGTCGCGACTTCACGATTAACGGCTTGATGGAAGACCCTTTGTCGGGTCAGATTCTCGATTTCGTTGGCGGGAGGGCCGACCTGGACCGCCGCATCGTACGCGCGATCGGTAATCCGGAAGAACGATTTGGAGAAGATCATCTCCGAATGCTGCGCGCCGTCCGATTTGCGGCTCGGCTGAATTTTGCGATCGACCCTGACACACTGGCTGCGATTCAGCGGCTCGCCTCCCGCATCGCGAGAATTTCAGCGGAGCGCATCCGGGATGAACTGGCTCGCATTTTGATGGAGGGCGGCGCTCGCCGTGGATTTGAATTACTGGACGAGTGCGGTCTGCTGACCCACGTGCTTCCAGACGTGAAGGCCTTTCAAGGAGTTCAGCAGCCGCCGGAGTTTCATCCCGAAGGTGACGTCTGGAAACATGTGCTGCTGGTGCTGGACGAGCTTCACCAGCCTACCCGCACCCTCGCCTTCGGCGCGCTTCTGCATGATGTCGGAAAGGCCGCCACGTTTCGTATTGCAGAGCGGATTCGCTTCGACGGGCACGCGGAAGTGGGCGCCGTCATGACCGGGAAGATCTTGGGCCAATTGAAGCTTCCGAATGAAGAGATCGACCAGGTCACAGCTCTGATCGCGAATCACATGCGATTCAAAGATGTGCGCCAAATGCGTTTGAGTACCCTGAAGCGGTTTTTGCGGCTGCCAAAATTCGAAGAGCACTTGGAGCTGCACCGCTTGGATTGCCTGGCGAGCAACGGCCGCACCGATTCCTACAACTTTGTTCGCGCCAAGGTCGCCGATCTCGGTAGGGAAGATCTGCGGCCGGCGCGTCTAATCAACGGCCGCGATCTGATAGACGCCGGCTATAAGCCGGGTCCTGAATTTCGGCAAGCTCTCGAAGCGGTCGAAACCGCACAACTCGAGGGAGAGGTTCACACTCGCGAGGAGGCCCTTGCGCTCGCCCTATCGGTACTCAGCCGCGCCGCCGCGTAGGAGCGCTATTTTCCGGATCATGATGCGGTTTCGGGGCGTTTCGCTTTCTTGAAGAGCTTCGCGAGTCGAGCGATAGCGCGATCCACCTCCTGTTCGGTAAGAATGTACGGCGGCAGGAAGCGAAGCACTTTGTCATGAGTGCAGTTGAACAGCAATCCTTCTTTCAAGCCGTCGAGTACAAGCTGTCTGCCCGAGAATTCTAATTCGACGCCGATCATAAGTCCCGAACCGCGAACCTCTTTAATGAATGAGAACCTTTGCATCAGCTCCGTCAGCTTCATGCGGAAGTAGCCGCCGACGGCGTTAATGGAGGGGAGAAGCTCGTCCAGAATATCGAAGAACTCGAGAGCGACCCGGCAGGCGAGGGGTCCGCCGCCATAGGTCGATCCATGCATGCCCGGCTTAATCGTGGAAGCGGCCTTTTCATTCCCGATGATGACGCCCAGCGGAATACCGCAGGCCATCGGTTTCGCGGCGATCACGATATCCGGCATCAGCACCGGATCGAGTAATTGGTAGGCGAAGTAAGCTCCAGGACGGCCGACGCCGCACTGAATTTCATCAAATATGAGCAGCGCGTCGTGTTTGTCGGCCAGCTCTCGCGCGGCGCGGGCGAATGGCTCGGAAATCGGATAGATTCCGCCTTCGCCCTGGATGAATTCAAGCACGATTCCGGCAGTATTTTTATGCACAGCCGCTTCCAGCGCTCCCAGGTCATTTCGAGGAACGAAACGAGCGCCGGGTAGCAGCGGCTCGAAATCCTTGCGGTATTTCGGCTGGCCGGTGATGGAAAGAGCTCCGAGCGTGCGGCCGTGGAATGAGCCTTCGAGAGAGACAACCTCGTGTTTTTCCGGCGAAATGGAATTGCCGTGAGCGCGGATCATCTTCAGAGCGCCTTCCATCGCCTCCGCTCCGGAATTACAAAAAAAACTGCGTTTGAGTCCGCTTACTTTTGCGAGACGCTCGGCCAGACGGCCTTGATATTCGTGGTAGTAGAGATTAGATGTGTGAAGCAGCAGGCCCGCCTGCTCGCGAATGACTTTTGTGATGCGCGGATGGGCATAGCCAAGCGAATTGACGCCGATTCCGCTGATGAGATCGAGATAACGGTTGCCTTCCGGATCGTAGACGTAACATCCCTTTCCGCGATAAATAACCAACGGGTAGCGGGCATAGTTCTGCAGAAGATAACTTCGTTCGCGATCCATGATCTCTTCGAGCGAAGAGACCACCTCCGGCGCGGGAGAAACAGTAGTGGCCATATCCCCATAATACGGATGACCGCCGCAGTGGCCTATTTGAAGGCGTAATCGAAATTCACCAATCCATTCCGGTAATCGATCGTCAGGCGAAACATCGAAAGAACGGGAATGCCGAGGACGCCCGACATGCGGAAATCCTGGTGTTCCGGCGTGTTGTTCAAGTTAAAGGCGATCAACCCGAGATTGTCTTGTTTGAAGCGCGCAAACTGGAGTTCTGCCTTATCGGCCTCAAAGACATCTTTCACCGAGCCCGATATGCCTTTGATGTTTATATAATTATTTCCCCAAATCTTCGTCGACAGGCGGGCGAAAGCGGAATCGAGGTTCGATACGCCCGCGCCGGTATCCAGCAGGAAAAGACCCCAATTCTTATTGTTCACCTTAGTAAGGATATATAGCCCGTGACCAAGACGAAAGACCGGAGTAAAGCCGGTCTCGTCCGGTCCGATGACTCGATCGTAACCTTGCGGATTGGGCGGACGGTCCGGTTGCGGAACCAGGTGAAGCAGTCTCTTTTGAAAGTCGATGTGAATGAGATAGCCGGAGAAGAAATCCGCTCCTATCAGCCCATCCTCGTCGCCCGCGACACGGCCTTTTCCTTCGAGCGCGCTGAACACGCACGTTTTGTATTTCAGAGATCCTATCGCACAGGTGTCCGCAATGGCGATGAAAGCGCTTCTTGCACCTTTATCGCCGACGCCTCTCGCTTCAAATGAACCTAAATGGCTGAGTCCAGCCTTATCGACTGCGGATTGGCTGATCAGAATGCCGCTCGCCCCGGTATCGAACAACATCCGGAGTGGCCGCGAGCCTTGAATCGACACTTCGAGGCCACGCCTCGAACGTGCGCCGGCCCGTCTCTGAGATACACAAGAGGAAGAGTCGTTTCGCGCCGGTCGCCCTCGAGCTCGAATACCTTGCGTCCGTTCAATTCGCCTTTCATTTCGGAAGCGGTTTCCTGGCTTCGCTCGAACTGTTTGTAGAGCCACAGATGAGCGGCAATGAAGGGGCCCTCAAGCTCTTTCCGCTTCTCAGGAACCAGATACCGGAAAAAGGCAAGAGTGATCAGAGCATCACCGGGATCGATCTCGTGCGCTCTGAGGCAAAAGAGCCGGGCCGATCGATACATGGAAGCCGCATGGTAGAGCCGGTAAAGTCCGTAATAGGCGCGAGGCGTTTCCTCTTTGAGCTTTATAGCGGCCCTAAAGAGCTTTTCCGCCGAGGCCATGTCTCCCATGTAATAGGAAAATTCCCCGCGGGCGGCTGTGATTTCAGGGGAATTCGGAGACGCCGCGCCATCTGCGAGGGCGGCATCCGCTGCTTCGTCCGCCCGGCCTTCGTAGACGAGAGCGGATAGAAGCGCCGCGCTAATGAGCGGATCTTTCGGACTCTGGGCGGTGGCGGCCTGGAGCAGAGGAATTGCGGTTTTATAATCCGCCGCCCGGTAGGCCGTCATCCCATCGCTCGCGTCAGCGACGAGGATGGCTGGAAAAGAGAGGATGAACGTGAATGCCAATCGCGACGAAATCATGGGTTACATCCTAACTTAAAACAAGAAGCCACTAAACTGCCGGAGACTATCGCCTGGCAAGCGAAGCTAATGTTTCGACACGATTTTCAATCACATCCTGCGAATCGAAATGCGCGAGTTTCAGCAGGCCGACGGCCGCCGCTTCCAGTGCTTTTCGCGGCATCAAACCGATCAGCTCGCTTTCTTTTACTTCGATTCCCTCAGCCTCGGCCAGACGGCAGACTTCCGAGTAGACGACGTGCAGCGGCGTCTCTTCGAAATCGGTGAGATTGATTGATACTTGAACAAGACCGCGCGAGGAAAGCGGCAGCCCCAATGCTTTGACGGAAGGAAGGCCTCCGCTACTGGCTCGAATCCGCTTGGCGATCGATTTCGCGATCTGAAGATTTGTAGTCTTCAAGTTGACGTTATAAGCGATGAGGATCTTGCGCGCTCCCACGATAACTGCGCCCGCGGTCGGGTGTAAGGCCGGGCCGCCGAGGTCCGGGCGCGCGGTCGCATCGGCCAGGCTTGCCTCCCGCAATCCTTCAAATTGGCCGCGGCGGACATTCTCGAGGTTTACGCGATCGGGACGAATGGCGGCGGCCTGATAGAAATAGACCGGGATCCCGAGTTCGCTCCAAATGCGCTCGCCGGCGCGATGGGCAATGGTTACACACTGTGCGAGCGTCGTTTCTCCCAACGGAACGAACGGGAGCACATCCAATGCCCCGGCGCGGGGATGCACTCCGCGATGACAGTTTAAATCGATCAGTTCAGCGGCCTTGGCGGCGGCGCGGACAGCGGCTTCAATTACAGCTTCGGGCTTACCCGCGAAAGTGATGACGCTGCGGTTGTGATCCGGGTCGCTGGCGCGATGGAGAACGAGCGCGCCGGGCACGCTCGATATAGCAAGCTCCAGCGCATCGATGCGGGCCGGATCGCGGCCTTCCGAAAAATTCGGAACGCACTCGATCAAAGATTCCGTCAGGGGGCGCTCGCTTTCCATCGCGTTCTATTAAAAACCACGCTGCCTCCTCGAATCGCGACGTCGACGTGGTTGATTCCGAACCGCCGGGAGACTTCCCGATAATCGGGAGCATTCAGGACCAGAACATCCGCCCGCTTTTCCGATTCGAGGCTTCCCGTCACATCTCCGCAACCGGCGGCATACGCGGCATTGATGGTTGCCGCGGTGATGGCTTCCTCCGGGGTCAGACCCAGACGCATTACAGCCAACGACAATACCATCTGCATACTCGAGCTTGCCGCATATCTAGCATCATATTCAGTCGAGATGGCGATGGCTCCGCCGGAATCGCCGAGTTGCCGGGCACAGCTCGCGCCAGGTTCGTCAAAAACCTCCCTGGCCGGGGCAAAAACCGCAATGCTGGGGGAATTCGCAAGCGCTAAACATTCGGCGGCGGTGAGACGAGCCGGGCAGCATACGGTTCGAGGCTTGAAGCGAGACAAAAGACTTGCCAACACTTCTGGAGAACCCTCGCGCCAGAGCAGTCCGATTTCGAGATGCGCTTCTTTGGCAGCCGCGAGCAAGGGCTCGCTAGCCTCGGGTTCGAAACCTATCCCCACTTCAACAGAGTGAGCGAGTTTTCGTTTAGCCAAGGCTGCAAGCGCTTCGCGAAAGTCGCTCAAAGAAAACGACTCGGGACTTGGCGCGGAGTCGATTCGCCAGGTCCGCACCATGTCCACCGGATTACTACCGATCTTCGCGAGCTGGCGGAGCACTGCGATGCCGGATCGGAAATCGCCCGCGTCGGCGATGGCCTTTACTCCCGCGGTTAAAGTTCCGTGCTGCAGACAGGATCGCATCAGCCCAAGGCTCTGGTCATAGAATTCGGTGAGCCGATGCCGTTTATTCGATTGCCGGGCGCAGCCGCTGCCTTGGTTCAGACTGAGGTTCACGCTGGGATCGATAAATCCCGGCATGACCACTTTGCCGTTGACCGGAATCTCCAGAGCGGCGCGCGCTTCTTTTAGATTTTCGATGCGCCGCGTCGAGCCCACGGCAGCAATAATTCCATCACGGATGAGAACCGAGCCGTCCTCGATAATTCCCAGATCGTGGACAGCGGCGCCTCGGCGGACAGCTCTTGGACCGCGCAACGTTAACAATTGCGTGGCCCCGCGAAGCAGGATAAGTTGTGCCAAAAGTGATTTCCAGCGTGGGCGCTTGTATGCTATCCATTGTTGCTCATCTGCCGGAACGCGGCGTGGAACCACACATAATCCTGCCAAAAAGCCACCAGCGTAACTAGAATCGCGAGGCCCGCCAGCACCCGCCAAAGAATTTCGCGAGGCGTGTTCGGCAGACCCGGTAAGCCACCGGCGATACCGACGATAAAGCCGCCTATCAGGCCTCCCACGTGCGCAGCCATATCGACACCGGGCATAAAGCTGAGCACCAGGCCCAGAATGAGCCACTGCGTGTAATGGGC
>JGI20203J14952_1000155_pt1 | contig 8700 bp, 6 predicted proteins | sample NGESurdeep092012_9_FD_14952 | JGI IMG/M metagenome (IMG submission 14952)
AGTATCCCAGCATGCAAAGCCTGTCGCTTCTCTCCACTGCGAGAACGTCTCAAGCTCTCCAATCTTTGCTGCTCATCAGCGGCAAGGCTCAGCGCCTGCCGACTCGTGGCGAATGGCATAAACCATTCTCTCATTAAAATGTCTCTGTAGTATAGGTATCAACAGAACGCCAATCTAGTTTTACGAAGTTGGAGGCTCGGAACCGGAAAGCCATTTCTCCTGCGTTTGAAGAGCCAAGAAGGGACGAAATATCAACACAGCAGCCCAGCCAAAGCAGATGCCGAGGGAATCGACGCGCAAATCACGCCATTCAAAGCGGAGGGGTGCGCGACATAGAAGTGGGGATCAAGCCGCCCGGCGTGCCTCCCAGTAGTCTTCAAACCGGCCGTTGAGATGACAGCAGCGCAGAGCCAGGATGGCGTTAGCGCCCCGAACTGTCCAGAACATGCCAGACCGTTTAAGACGCGACCCGATGACCGTCTTGCATCCGGCTTCGATCACGCCCGAGCCGACAAACAGATGTTGACGGCAATACTTGGGATATCACATGCGCTCCGTATTCCTCTCAAAGTAGTCGGCCTGGTTGCGGTTCTTTTCGGCAATCTCGGGATTGTCCGCATCGATAGACCGCAACGAGGCCACCAGCTTTTCGATTTTGCCTTTGTCGAGGAGCCGCTTCCGATGGACTTTCATCCAAGCTCTCTGGTTGACTTCGTCATTAGGGTACAGCTTGCGGGCCAGATCCCAAAGATGCTGGCGGGCGTGATATAGATCGACGATCTGAATGGCGCCAGGAAAATGATTGGCGGCCAGATTCCAGATCCATTCCGCGCCGTCGCCGATGACGACTTTCTTTTTCGCGCGGCTCCATCCGCGTCTCCAGGCTTCCAGATAAAGCCGCTTGCCAAACTCCTCAGCGGCCTCGATCGCGCCGGTATAGGTGGTCGAATCCGGGTTGCGGATCGGGTGGCCCTCCTTATCCCAAGTGGTCTGAGTGAACACACATCCCAACTTGGCTTCGCGTGTATGAGCCGGTTGGCCGTCTGTCTTGCCTTTCCGGCCCTCCGTTTCTTTCTTCACTACCGGCACTCCCGTCCCATCCATCTGCACATACAAGATTGGAACCGGCTCCCCGACGATGACAGGCAGGTCCAACTGGACGGCTCTCTGGATCTCGCGTTGCTCACCCTGAGCGATATCGGAGCCGGTTGCCTCCGCCGTGCGCTCCACTGCCTTGGTGGTCACCATCAACCCGGCCAGAAGTTGCATTTGCTGGCGGCCGTCATCGAACGGCGCTGCCGACCCCACCGCCGCCAACATGCGGCGCACCCCAGGAGAGAGTTCCGTGTGTTGGATATCCAATTCGACATCGGCGGGAAACCGACCAGCATGGCAATGAGAGCACAAATAGTAGGGCCGCGATACTCTCGCCTCGCCTACGACGGTGAGAACCGGCTTGGAGCGCAACTCCACGTAATGCGCCCAATGGCCGCAAACACAAGCCATGCTGCGCCGATCCGCAGATGGTTCGGCGAACTGCAGCAGTTCGGTGAGTGCTGTCGCTCCCGCTTGATGCATGGCAGAGCGAAGGGCCGCCTCCACCGCTTCCAGATCGGTGCGTCCACTGCGGTGGCGCTCGGCAAAGACGCGTCCGAGCAACGTGGTTACTTCCCGCGCGATCTCCGCCTGGATCGCCTGGGCCGTTTTTTTTCCTCCGGGGTGAGCGTCTCCTCGACCGGGCGCAAGGCGCAGATTTTTTCGCTGACCTCAACGACCTCTCCACAGAGCTTCTGAAATCGATGAAACTCGGCCACCTCCTGCTGTGCCTTACGCAGAGCCGCCGCAGAATCAAAGCTCTCAGTCCTCGTCTTGCCCTTCAACCTGCGCGTCAGGCGGAAGTTGGGACCGTGGCCAGCGTCATTGTGTCTGGCGCAATGACAGTTGGGTTTACCGCACTTGCCGGAAGTGGCAGTGATCGAGCCTCGCCGGAAATCGCCGATGGCGGCAAGCTGGCGGAACAGGTCGGTTCTTTTGGCCTCCCACTGAGGCAGAGAGTCAGTCATGGTGGACCTCCTTCTCTTAGCGTATACAGACGCTCAGATTGGCGCCACAAAAAAGAGACTCGAACGCTCCTGCACTTTCATGTCGCGCACCCAAAGCGGAGGGCCAAGTGGCGCCATTCAAAGCGGTTGTGGTATAAGACCGTTTGAAGAGCTTCGAGGGCAGCACAGAAGAGAACCAGAAGCAACGCTCGCGATCCTCTCGACCATGCGCGCCTCGCCGTCGATAAAGCCAGAACCCCCGTTGCGAGGAACACAAAAAGATGGCCGGTTGCGTGCCAAGTCCCCACAGTTCCGAAGAAAACTTTGACTTTTAGGGGAGCAAGCGATATCGCGGTGACTGCCGTCAGCCAAAGCACTAACCACAAACGCACGCCCTATTGTTGCAGACTCCAGGCCTCGCGTGAGCGTTAGGAGTTTGCTATATAACCCTTACTTACCGGCAGTTTGAACGACGGAGTTATTGGTGGTTCAATGAGACCGGGCCCAACCAGGTCCCGCGTAGCTGTCTCCGCCAAATGGCTCCGGTTCGAGCCCGCTCATCGGGGGTCGTGAACTGGTAATCGTACAGCAGCGCACGCATGTACCGGGGAGGCTTTTCAAACGGCGAGGAGTCCATTAAGCCGATAACTGAAGGTTCTCCCAGGAGGAGACGGTACATCAGGCCTTGCACCCAACCATTTTCCTGGACACTGCCCAAAGCGGCGAACCACATTTGCCAGTCCAGCCGTGGCTGATAGGGAGCAATCAGCGGGAGACTGCGATGCAACTCGCCAGGCTTGTACCTGAACGAATACTCTTTCCAACTTACTTGATCGTCCGATCCCTCCATCACAATCTCGGGCCGGGTCGTGGTCATCACCGCAAACAAGCCGTAGGTGTTCACGATCTGAAATGGCGAGATGAAGCTGAGAACGGTTTGAACCGGCCGGTCGAAGCCTGCCTCGAACATTCCGATCAACTGGGTTGCGCCGATTGCCATAAGGACGACGAGTATTCCATTCAAAAATGGACGCAAAATTGCTATCGGATGAATTCGCATTCGTAGAAAGCGTTTAAGCGGAGCAAAGGTCGAATCGTCGAAAGCCCACAGGCACAAGGCGAGCGATAGCAGATTGAAAAACGCATAATTCCCTGTCAAGAGGATCAGCAACTGTAACAGCATGAGCAGTCCAGCGCCAAGATGCCGAAGACGCCGGGGGCAGAACAGCAGCATGGGGGCGCCTAGTTCGATCGCCAGAGTTGCCGCGGTCATTGCATCCAGCATCCATATGGGCGCGCGATACGCGTAATATGCGATCGGGTTCGGTAGAGGCTGCGTCATGAAATGGAAACGCACCGCGTGAAAGTCACGCCAGTTGGGATCGTGAGACAGCAGCTTCACCGCGCCCGATTCGAACATGAGCCGGAACAATAGGAACCGATACGCCCAGACAAGCCATGGCGCGCCCGCAAACACCGCCAGGAATCCCGCCTCGAGCAGCAGCGCATCCCATTGAAACAGGGTGAACGGCTGCCCGATTGAGGCGAGTGACAGATACAGCGCGAAGCAAACTGCGGCGGCGGAACGCGAAAAAAACCCCGCAACCAGGAACAGAGCGGCAATGCATCCCAATATGCAGAACCAAACCAAAGCCGTATCGCTCATTCCGAGCCAAAACAGCGTCGGAACATACAAGATCGCTCCTACGCCTAGCTCGGCGCGCATCGCGGTCATCACCTGAATGGCAGGTGCAATGCCATGTGAGCCAACCAATCCCACGATCTGCGGCCAAAGTGAGCCGAACGCCGTCAGATAGATTAGCCCGAGCAGCCGTAGGAAGATCGCTTCGGTCCACTCGAAAGAACCTGGATTCGCCAGGCGCCTGAAGATGCTACTGCGCGCTTCGCGTAAGCTCATCCGCGGTTACGAATTTAGGCTGAATGTCGACAGGGATGTCTCTCAGGCGGTTCAGAGCTTCCGTCATCCGCGGGCGCATGACTCCTAATTCTGTCAGCATCTTTTGAGCTGCCGGATAATCTCCTTGCGCCTCGATCGTCAGCAGGTCGTGAGTTAAGTCGCGAACGGCTTGCTTCATCTTCGAGCAATTCACCTCGAAAGCGCCATCCGCGCGAGCGACGAAGGCGCCACGGTCCGTCAAGTAATTGAATTGCAGCGCCATGCCTCTGGCATGCGCCTCAGTGATGCCAAATCGTAGCGTGCGGAAGGAGGAAGCAAGAAATGTATTGTAAAGTTTCCTTTCATTGGCTTCGCCGCCCTGCAAAACGCCATGGTCGAAAAAGTACTGCAGCATGAACAGGCCAGTGACGTCCGCCTTGGCTTCTTCGATGGTGCTGTAGAGGTCCTTTAATTGCAGCCGTACCGACGTGGTTTTCCCGTCCGCCTTGATTTCATGNGGACCAATCCCATGACTCAATTCGTGGGCCAGTATATGCGTGAAGAACCATTCAAAACTAACGTCGGATTGAGCGCTCGCCGGCAGCACGATGCGCGAGACCGGAATTAACACGCTATCGAACTTCGCCTGCTGAACGTTTTTCAGCATCACCTTCTTGCTGCCCTTTTGCTGAATCACGCGCTCATCGTTCGGTAAATTGAACGCGGCGGTCTGAACTCCATGGTTCCCATCGCCCGCCGAGAGCACTTCGTTTACGACTCGAATCGGCGTTGTCGCACCGAGTTTAGGGTTGCGGTAAGCCGCATCGATGGGAAGGTTGTTTTCTATTTCTTGCAAATGCTTCGAAAAGCCCTGGACCTTCGCGGTCTCTGCGTCGTCTTTCAGGCAGATGTACGCCTCGAATGACGCCTTGTATCCAAAGAGCTCGTCATTATAGGTCTCATACGGACCAATGGTGGGGTCAATCGGCGCATCCAGGTCCATCCAGGCGAGGTCGCTCTCGTAATAGTCGTCATCCAAAAACGCGCTCGCGCGCGCATTTAGAAAATGTTTCAGCGAAGTATTGTCAGTTGAAGCCGCTGCTTCGCGCAAAAGCTTTGCGGCGCGTGTAAGATCGGCCCGATACTCGCGATAGTAGGGAACAATTTCCAGCTTGCCATGTGCCGAATCCCGCCGGATGACGGTAAAGAAACTTTTTGCGAGCGCGGCCTCTTTGTCCGGCAGGCCGGATACCCACTGCTCGAACTCTTCATGCGTGATGTGCTCGGGATAAAAATTAGCTCCAGGCGGCTTGCGCGCTGGAACGTCCGGAAGGAAGGCGCGATGATCGTCGAGGTCGGACCAGGGTCCTTTATAAATCAGAAACACGCGCAGCCGGGCTTTGCCGAGGCGCGATGTGTCTCGCTCCAACTGCGCATAAAGCCTCTCGTTACCGCTCCAAAGCTGCTGGAGGAAGATGTCGTCGATCACGTGTCCAGCCTCGATAAGTTTGATAAGCGCCCGGCGGTCTCCCTGGTTCAAATGCGAGGCGTCGATCGCCAGCGGAGCAGGGGCGAAACGTGCCGCCATTTGATCGAGTTCCAGAATATCTGGAAAGGTTGCGGCAACTGAAGATTCGATGTTCATGAATATTGCCGCGAAGAGCAAAACGGGAGTCATTCTCATCGCGATCTACACCGAGCGTACCGCGCTTCGCCAAGGTGCTCGCTATGTGCTATGTTGCGAAGAGAATCCATCTTACCGGCGCGGTAGCCAAGTGGTAAGGCAGAGGTCTGCAAAACCTTTATTCGGCGGTTCGATCCCGCCCCGCGCCTCCAAACTGTTTTGGAATTGAGTTAGCCCATAAAAGCAGACGTCGTGGAAGACCTCCTGAGGGAGACTCGGGGTACTTATTCTGTTCGTAATGCCTCGATGGCATCGATTGCCGCCGCGTGCCGCGAATTCAATCTACAACGCGCTGCAGGTCACGGCCAGGCGGAACGTGGGACGATTGGTAGCGACAATATGGCGCTACCAATTGTTTGCTACCTGATGCGAGAGGCCGGGTGTATTCTCAGGACGTGAACAAGTACGACGTAATCATCCTGGGCGGCGGCATGGTCGCTGGGTATGCCGCGAAAGAAGCCATAGAAGCCGATCTCAAACCCGGGGAGCTTTGCATCGTTTCGGCAGACCAGGCACTCCCCTACGAACGGCCGCCGCTCTCGAAGGGCTTCCTTGCCGGAAAAGATAACGAGCAGAGCGTACTCATAAATACTGAGAGCTTCTATCGCGAGCACGGCGTCGACATTCATCTCAACTTGCCGATTGAGAACATCGACCTTTCGGGTAAACGATTGCTTGGCCAAGCCGGCGAGGAATTTCGTTTTAATAAATTGATTCTTGCCACCGGCGCCCGGGTGCGTACGCTCGATGTTTCTGGCGCAGATCGTGACAATGTGCTTTATCTTCGCTCACTGAGGGATTCCGCGCGATTGCGCGAAGCGTTGAAGAGTGCGAAGAAAGTGGTGGTTCTCGGCGCAAGCTTTATAGGAATGGAAGTGGCATCGCAGAGCGCACAGGGCGGGCGCGACACGGTCATGGTGTTCCCGCAGGATCGCGTTTGGAAAAGCTTTTTCACGCCCGAAATGTCACGATTCTTTCAGCAGTACTATCAGGATCGTGCCGTTCGTCTCGTGCCGGGCGCGAAAGTCACAGGAATCGGTGATGGCTATGTATCACTTTCTACGGGGACAAAACTAGACGCTGATCTCGTAGTTGCTGGTATTGGAGTTATGCCGGTGACCGACATTGCCGAGGCCGCCGGCCTGCGAGCCGATAATGGCATTCCGGTGAACGAGTTTCTGGAGACTAGCGCTCCCGACGTTTACGCCGCGGGCGACGTGGCGAACTATCAAGACGTGCTTTCCGGCAGACGGCGTCGCCTCGAACACTGGGACAATGCGGTCAAACAGGGGCAGTATTTAGCGAGGCGCTTGCGCGGCGCGACGGAGCCGTTCAGGAATATCCCCTATTTCTTTTCGGACGTATTCGACTTATCTTACGAGTTCTGGGGGGTTACTGAAGGTGCGGAACGAACCGAGTATCGAGGCGACGTCAATTCGCCAAGCTTTAGTGCTTGGTGGTTTAAGGGCAACCGCGTGGTAGCTGTCTTTGCCATGAACCGGCCCGATTCCGAACGGGACGCTGCCAGCCAACTTCTGCCGCCATAGGAATGAGTTTTGGTTTAAACCCCGGCGCCTCTGGCGTTTGGATTTCTAATCCACTCGCGATGGCTTGTGCCAGGAAAAATGGCGCCCTATGATTCCTTTTACGATCAAGTGGTCCGTCGCCCCTGTGACACCAATCCCTACACCGAAATTGATTTCCCATTTAGGTGAAACGTTCAAATCGGTTGCGGCGAAGAATTGCTGCTGCTGCTCGTGAAACGAGTCAAACTGCGCGAACGCACCGTAGTCGGCATAATATTCAACTCCCCCGCTGATCCGCTTCGTGAAGTCATAACTCACCTTCGCGGCAGGAGCGAATGCCAAACCCTGGCGGACATCGGGCCCATGCCAGGTGCGTTCGAGTGCGGGATTAAAAGCGAAGTACCAGCGGTCGATAGCTTTGTCTACAATCGGCCGGATTTCCCAAGTCCAGGTATCAAGAGAGTAAACGGCGCGCTGATATCCGATTTCCGTCGAGAGGCTGACCCCAATCGGCCAGTGCCACGACGTGGGTACACGCACGCGCGGACGGATGTGGTCGCCCACCCATTGCACTCCATGGCCGTTTTGTTCACTCGTGAAGACGTAGAAGCCCACCTCCGCCCAATCGTTAATACCCTGAGTGATCTCCAGCGTTTCGTGTTCCTGGTGATACGTAGGATAGACACCCAGAATTTCATAACGCTGGCCGATCGCTGTGAAATTCGAATGAAGTTCCACCATTGTACTGTCGGGAGGAACCGTGTCGGAGCCATACACCTGAATCTCGTAGTTTCCTTGTGCGCTGAGGGGCAGAGAAGAGAAAAGACTCATCAGTATAAGTCCTGTCCCTAGACACACGGATTCTTGAAACCGCACGTGCCGAAAGCCAGCCATGGCAAAAATTAAACGTAGCGAAATAGCATCATGAAGCCCATATCCATATGGTCCTGCTGGTGGCAGTGGAAGAGAGTTAACCCAGGATCGTCCGCTGTGAATTCCACATCCACCTGCGTATTGGCGTTCACCCGCACCGTGTCCTTCATAATGCCGTGAGTGTCGCGACCGGATATTCGGCGAAGCTCAAAAATGTGCCGGTGCAGGTGCAAAGGGTGATCCTCAGTACTTCTATTCTCGAACAGCAAACGGTATCGCTGACCTTGCCTTAGATCAATCGTGTCGGTGTTCGGATACGACTTCCCGTTAATCGTCCAATGATCCATATCGCCGTGCCCCGTGAACTTCGACTTGAATACCAGCGGGATATCCGTAATGCCGCCACCGCCGGACGCGCTGGATTCGGTGCTTCCGAACCGCGCATAATCCCACGACAGTGCTTCCGGCTGCCGCCACTGCGGCTCTCCGCTGCGGTCCGCATACTCCACCACCACTCCCATGCCGGCAACCCTGATGTGCTTGCGAACTTCTCCTAGAATCCAAACTCCTGGATTGTTCATTTCCACAATCGCGCTCACTCGCTCAGCGGGCGCAAGACTGAGCATGGGCACGCGACAGGGGTTCGGTACCGGATTACCATCGAGCGCTAGCACGTCG
>JGI20203J14952_1000159_pt1 | contig 8643 bp, 8 predicted proteins | sample NGESurdeep092012_9_FD_14952 | JGI IMG/M metagenome (IMG submission 14952)
TCCCCCACGATCTCGGTGGCGCAAACGTCCGCCTGCCTTGCCCGGAGCACTTGATGACGCACCTCATCCTGCATTCCCGGGTAGTTCATCCCTATAACGAGCGGATCTGGCCGCCGCTTCGCGCAATGTATGACCTTGTACTATTGCAGCGCCAGTTGGGCCGGTCAATCGATTGGACAAACATCGAATGTTGCTTTCGTAAAGGTCGGCAGCATGGACTGCTGACCCTGCACCTTCTGCACGTTTGCGGCACCCTTGGCCACAAGATGCCGATCCCTATTCGTCATACGGGACTCACGCGCCTGCGTTGGCTTCGGCGAAAACTCTTAAGACGTTGGCCTACGCTGCGCTATTTCGACCCTGTTTACATGTTTTCAGCAGTCTTCATTCGTTGCTTCCGGGTTCTCCGTAACATGCTGAGTACCCCGGGAGGAGCGGGCCCCCTCTTCGAGCTACTTTTCGAGCCGGGCGTCTACGGACGCATCTTCACGGACCTGATCGAAGGGCGGGGAAGATAGAAGAAACTTCCGAGTAGAGTCGGCTTGTGAAAATGAACTAGCGCAGGAGCGCGCTAATCGCAACGCTCCTGCGCTGGGTCTGAGTAGCTGGCAAAGAAACCTAGTGCTTCGCAGGGGTGGAGTTACTTTACACCTCCGCAGCCGCCAAACCCCTTAGCGCATGAAGCGGCTTGAGCTTTCTTAGCGAAGGCCAGAACCGTAAAGGGTGCAGCGTACAGGGCAAACTTGCCGACGCGCCGCAACAGCTCTCGCCTGTCTTCGGCTTCTACGTGGCCGCTAACTTCGTTCTGGGAAGCACTGCGATTGTCGCTATTAGTCTGATTATTAATGTCGTTCATTATTCCTCCCGAAGAATCTGGTTTATTCAAGTCTAGCACGCCGATCCTATAGCGCTTGGCTTCTGGCTACTAGTCCGACGCCGCTTCAGCAAAGCGAGCCCGAATACGGCGAGTACCACGGGAATGGCATAGCCCGGTTCTGGAATAGGAGCGACACCCAACTGTATAAACGCGCCCGGCTGCGACCCAGCCCCGAATTCCATAACCTCGCTAAGGTCGAGTTGCAAGGGGTTCTCACCTGTCGTATCGATGGAGGCTGACCCCATACCGCTTTGGGTAGAAAATGGCGCGAAGGGACCTACAAATGGCAGCTTTGTGGTGCCGACGATAAGTTGCTCCTCAGCCTGACTGGAGGACGCCAAATGTCCACCGAAGCTAAACGTTGCGAGCTCAAAAAATGTTTGGGAACCGGACGACGGCCACACGAACTTGTCGATTAAGTCGGTGATGTTGATGTCGTCCAATTGGGAGTTGCCACCAGCTTTTGTGCTCAAAAGGGTAACAAGGAGGTTCAAATTCTCCTGCGGTTTCGTGCCCGCCGCATTCAGCGTGTTCAGGTAGTTGCCAACGAAGCTGAAGTTGTCACCATTAATGGCGGCGTCGAAATTGAATGAGCCACTATCGCTTTGTCCTGCTGAGAGCGTGCCCGGCGCGCAAGTTGCCGTTTGACACACGCTGTTCACGTCAATGACTGATGCCCCGAAGCCAGCGCTCGCAGTTGCTAGAGTGGCAGCGAGAATGAGTCCCGTTCTTAATTTCTTATGCAAGATTAAACCTCCGACGATATTTGAGTCTCTCCCCTCAGGTTATTCCTGAGGAGTAAAGCAATGCTATCATTACTTTCCTCCGGTGCAAAGTACTAAGAGTTTGTCGCGAAAATAACACGTTATCGCAGCCGAAAGCGGATTGAGTTTTGCACTCCCAGAATAGCTGGGAAGACAATCATTGTTAATCAACTCACGCAACCAGTGGTCAATGTCTTTCGCGCCGATAAAGGCGCCAAGCACCTCAACAAATCCACTAGACTGGAATTGTTCTCCTCAAAACGCACCGGAGGAGGAACATCTTTAATTCCTAGGGGTTATCCTAATTTCTATTGAGGCAGTCTGGGAATTTCCCATCGCTGGTTTTCTCGTTTTGGCTCATCCGGATTCGCCCGGGCTTTACATCCTCAATCCCACTGCCCGGTACGCTTGGTACCTCTTGCGTGTGGGCAAGTCGTTTACTGAAGCGGTAGCCGACTTCGCCGCGCAGTACGACATTTCTACTGATATCGCGGCCCGCGATCTAGGACTCACTTGGCGTGAATGGGAGCAAAGTCTTCTTGCTCCCGCCCCTACCCCCGGCCCCCTTCCATCTCCGCCCACTCCTCCCGCCGACTCCTCGCTCGATGCGTTCTCGCGCACTTACCGTTTGCATGGTAAGGACATTCGTGTTGTTCTTCACAATCCGGATCTGATCGCTGAGATCGCTCCCCGCCTCGAACCCCTGCTCGCTCCCGCTTCCTCTCATCCGCGCCTGACCCTGCAAGCCACCGCCTGGGGGAACGGCTACCACATCTTCTCCGGTTCAACGTACCTCGCCACCGAAGACCACCCTGCGGCAGCTCGCGTCTTGTTTTTGCAGGAACTCGTCAGGAATACACAACCTAACCGCGATTGGGCTGCCATCTTGCACGCCGGCGCATGCGGCACGGATCGGGATTGCGTCATTTTCCCTGCCGCCTCGCACTCCGGCAAAACGACTCTTGCCGCCGCTCTCATGCATGCCGGCATGACGTTCTATGGGGACGATTCAATTCCCTTGGAACGTGAGTCCTTGACGATTCCAGGAATGCCCTTCGCGCTCATGATCCGCGAGGGAAGCTGGCCCGCCGTATCCCGACGTTTCCCGAACTTTTCAAATGCGCCCGTTCACGTACGCTACGGCGAGAATGTGCGGTTCTTGCATCCCACGCGGGCAGCTCACCATACCAGCGCGCGGGCGGCTGCGATTGTGTTTAGCCGGTGGGCGCCACATGCAACCACGGCCATCTCTTCACTTGACAGTTTCGAAGTGCTTGTTCGGCTGAACGATAGTAGTTTCTGGGTCGCGCATGACCGTGACAGCATACAAGCCTTTCTCGACTGGATTCAATCGCTTCCAAGCTACGAAATGCTTTATTCCGATTTGGACGAGGCAGTCGCATTCATCGCCAAACTGGTCCGTTGGGATGTTTAAAGCAGCCTCTAGAAGACGGCCACCGGGATACCGCGTCCGCAACTTGAGAGCCGGCGGCAACTTTCTTTCAGGCCGATGACGGAATCACGCTCGATTTGTCGCTTATCAGGTTGAAGGGAAATCACAAGTAACAGATGCGACTATGCACGATTCTGCCGCTTATTTTCCTCGGCGCAGCGGCTACCGCTGAAGCCGATGTCGTGACAAACATTGCGTTTCTTTCGCCCAGCACCATCGAGGCCGGCGGCGCCGTTACGGTGGACCTTAGCGTCAAGTTCAATCCGCTGCCCGAAGCGTGGGTTCCACCGAATTCATTGACGACGACACCGCCAGCCAGGTAAGTAGCTGCACGACGGACCTGCATGCTTGCAACGAAATTCAGATCCTCACGACCGATTCAACTTTGAGTCCTGTTTTTGCCGAACTCTTTGGAGCGAACACACTCAGCGGATTGCCCAACTTCTATCCCGAGTCAAACACGGGGAACTTTCAGTTCGTTTTGCAGTACCCCATTGCGGGCCGTTGGGAACTCACCACGGCCGGCGCTGAACAAGAACAGTTTTCCGAGCTGGAATGTCAAACGCCATGGCTCAACCGCAGGCGCTGCTGCGTGTTCCACCATTCAGACAGTTTCCTTCAATGGCGGTTTCGATTCGACCGGAGCGCCCGACGTCTTTGTCACAGTTGAACCGGCCGGAGTACCGGAACCCGCAAGCCTCGCAATGGTAAGCGCCGGCTTGATTCTAGTCGGCTGGCGTCGCCGCAGTTGGATTCGTATATCATCTAAAGTTAAATATCATTTCGATTTCAATGCACAAGCTCCTCCCGTTTACTTTCGGGGTACTGGCGATGGCTGCGTTGCCGATGGGCGTTATGTGGGGCCGGCAGGCGGTTTCCGCGACACCGATTAAGCACATCGTGGTGATCTTCCCCGAGAACATTTCTTTCGATCATTATTTCGGCACGTATCCCCACGCGGAGAATCCTCCGAACGAACCTAAGTTCGCAGGCTCGCCTGAAACTCCGGCCGTGAATGGGTTGAGCCCGGTACTTCTGACGCATAATCCAAACGCTTCGAATCCGGCTAACGGCGTAGGCGCGGTGAATCCTTTCCGGCTCGATCGCGCGCAAGCTGCGACGGCGGACCAGAATCACGATTACAGACCGGAACAGATGGCCTTTCATGCCGGGCTTATGGATCTGTTCCCGAAATCCGTCGGCAAAGGCAATGGCCCGAAGACAGGCTCTCCCTCTCCGCTGAACACTACCGGACTCACCATGGGCTATTTCGACGGAAACACGGTTACAGCGTTATGGAATTACGCTCAGCGCTTCGCCATGAGCGACAATTCGTATGGCTCGACGTTTGGGCCGTCCACGCCGGGCGCGATTAATTTGATCTCAGGCCAGACCAACGGCGTAGTGGATATCCGGAACGGCAAGGGTGGCGTGGCGGACGGGGGCAACGGCTCCTTGACGCTCATCAGCGATCCCGATCCGGTAGGCGATGTTTGTTCCGCGCCGACCCGGATGCTGGCCTCGATGGCGGGGAATAATATCGGCGATCTGCTGAACGATGCGCAAATCACGTGGGGCTGGTTCAGCGGCGGTTTTGATTTAGGCGTCACAAACAGCAACGGCACGACCCGCTGCGAGCGATCTTCGAAATCTCCAGTATCCGGTAAGGTCGTGCCCGACTATATCCCACACCATGAGCCGTTCCAATACTATTCATCGACGGCCAATCCAACTCATGCGCGTCCAAACTCCGTTAAATCGATAGGGCGGGGAGGCGATGCCGCGAATCATCAGTATGATCTGCACGATTTTTTCGACGCGCTTAAAGCCGGCAATTTTCCCGAAGTGAGTTTTCTTAAGCCTCGGTCATATCAGGATGCTCATGCAGGATATTCCAATCCGCTCGACGAACAAACATTTATCGTTGAGACGATCGACTTTCTTCAAAACGCGCCGGAATGGAAGAATACGGCGATCATCATTGCTTACGACGATTCCGACGGTTGGTACGACCACCAGATGAGCCCGATTCTCAACCAATCGAGCGGTACTACGGACGCGCTGACCGGCCCGGGTAGTTGTGGCGACGGGAGAAGCGCGCTCCCGGGTGTGGACCCTTCGAACGATCACGCGCAAGGCCGATGCGGATTTGGCCCGCGGCTGCCTTTACTGATTATTTCGCCGTGGGCGAAAGTGAATTTCGTGGATCATTCAGTGACGAATCAAGCCTCCATCATAGCTTTCATCGAAGATAACTGGCTTCACGGTATACGGCTCGGGAAAGGTTCCTTCGATAGCATCTCGAACTCGATTACCGGCATGTTCGATTTCCGAAGCGCGCCGCGCATGCACAGGTTGATCTTGAACAAGGGGACAGGAGAAGAAGAATCGGCTCAACGAGCAGGCCGATAATACGCTCCGCGGCGCATCCGCCCCGATTGCGTCGGCATTCTTCTTCCGATGACACGACGAGAGTTTCTCGAGGCTAGCCTGGCGAGTTCCCTGCTGGTAGAGCGCGCGGGTGCTTCGTCCTCTCCGGTGATGGATCCAAGCAGGCTGCCCAAGTTTGTGGACCCGCTCATCGTGCCGCCCGTTGCCCACAGTAGCGGGCTGAAGCCAAGCCCGTTCCATACGGAAATCATGGCTCCGCTTTATCGGATTTCCCTTCGGGAAGTAATGCAACGCATTCATCGGGACCTGCCGGCGACGAGAATGTGGGGATTCGGCTCCACTTCGCCAGGTCCGACGATCGAGGCGCGACGCGGCCAGCCGCTGTTTGTCGAGTGGACCAATGAGTTACCGGACCGGCATTTTCTTCCCATCGACTATTCCATTCTTGGAACGGAATCCCGAAAAACGGACGTGCGCGCGGTGATACATCTTCATGGCGGGCGCGTGCGGCCGGAGAGCGACGGATATCCGGAGAACTGGTATGGACCCGGCAAATCGGCAGTCAGCTTCTATCCCAACCAGCAGGACGCCGCCATGCTTTGGTATCACGACCATGCGATGTCGATTACGCGGCTGAATATGTTTGCCGGGCTTTTTGGCGTTTACCTACTGCGCGATAAATGGGAAGACGAGCTCAATCTTCCGAAAGGCAAATATGAAATTCCTTTGATCCTTTACGATCGAAGTTTTCGCGAAAACGGCCAGCTTTATTACCCGGTTTCGGGAGATCCCGCTAAGCCTTGGGTCCCCGAGTTCTTTGGCGACGCGATTCTCGTGAATGGAACGCTTTTCCCGTTCATCGAGATTGAAGCGCGCAAGTATCGCTTTCGCTTGTTGAACGCCTCGAACAGCCGCTTCCTGTATTTGAAGCTCTCCAACAACCGGGCACTCTGGCAAATCGGTTCAGATCAGGGATTGTTAACGGCTCCGGTTGAATTAAGAACTCTTACTCTCGCTCCAGGCGAGCGCGCGGACGTCATCGTCGACTTCGCGCAACAGGGCGGTCAAAGCCTTTTGCTGACGAGTGACAACTACACAATTTGTCAGTTTCGCGTTTCGGATAACTCCAGCGCGGATGACAGCGCGCTTCCGGCGAAACTGCGAACTGTCCAGCGAATTCCGGAGAAAGAGGCGGCAAGGACGCGCCTGCTTACTCTCGAAGGAGGAGGCGATCCGGACGACCCAACCACCATGAACCAGCCGATGCTGTTGAACGGCGCTCACTGGCACGACCCGGTGACGGAAAATCCTACGCTCGATACCGTGGAGATCTGGAGTTTAATCAACGTGACGGACGACGCTCATCCGATCCATCTCCACCTGGTTCGATTTCAAATTATCGACCGCCGTTCATTTGATCTTTTCAGTTATCTGAATGATCGGCAGTTAAGGTATACGGCGGCTGCTGCCCCTCCGGAAGCGAACGAAGCTGGATGGAAAGACACTGTGCGGGCAGATCCTGGAATGGTCACCCGGATCGTCATTCGTTTCGAGGGCTTCGTGGGCCGCTATGTCTGGCATTGCCATGTACTCGAACACGAAGATTACGAAATGATGCGGCCTTACGATGTGATTGCTTAGAATTTTTGAGATAGCAGCATCGTGACAAGACCGGCAACTACGATGGCAACGGATAAAATCGTCAGCCTGCGAGTGACGGGCCACTGCCGGATCTGCTGGTGCAGCAACGGCAAATTGGAGAGTGCGCTGGCCATGGAAGTAAGCACTGTTGCAAGACCAGCGGTCTGCGGCGTAATCTTCCCATGAATCGCGAGCGTCGCAGCGGCACCCGCGGTACTGGCGCTCGATACCAAACCCCCTATGACGCTGACCAGCAGAAAGCCGAAGTGACCGAGATATCGTTGACCGATGCTCCCAATAACTTCAATTACGAGAAAGATCGCCCCGAACTTCAGGACTTTCGACAGCGATAGCGGCGAGGACAACTTCACATCGCCGATGTAACTCCGACCGTGCTTTCTCTGCTGCCATATGCAGCCGAGAGCCGCCAGCGTCATGACGGTTAAAGGCGCGGCGGCGGTGATCACGGCGGCGCGGGCGAAAATCGCGAGGATGAGCAGGTTGCGGACAAACATCGCTACAATCGTCAGCAGGTCGATCACGATGGCAACCGGCATTGTGTTTTCTTTCGGTAGAGCCAGAAATTCAGACAACTCAGCGATGGTCGCGGTGCTATTCACCATGCCACCGAGCAGCGCCGAGTAGTACAGGCCGCGCGAGCTATAGATTTTCAGCAGCAGATAATTCGCAAATCCGAGTACCGCTATTACGACCACGGTCAGCCACGCCTCACGCGGGTTGATCATCTGCCAGGGATCTACCGGCCGGTTCGGAAGCACCGGATAGATTACGAATGCCAGCAAGCCCAGCAATACGGCGCTACGTACTTCGCTCACTTTCAGGCCGCCGGCGAAATGCGTGAGCGCCGGCTTCAGCGACAGCAGCATGGTCATCACGACCGCTGCCGCGACGGGCGTGTAGTGATGGCCTTGTCCGACGAGGACGCCCAGGACAAAAGTCACGACCACGGCGGCTGAAGTTGTAGTCTCTACCTGCTTGCCGTCGTGTACGTTCCGCAGGGCGGCCATGGCAACGATCAGAAGGATTCCCGCGAAGGTGATATAAGCTATCGTGGGCGCGGCAAGAACGCTCAGCGTGCCGGCCATCGCGGTGATTCCAAACGTGCGCGTCCCGAGATCTTTTTGAGACCACTCGCGTTCCAATCCAACGAGCATGCCGATGCCGATCGCAATCGCTAGCTTGATCGAGATGTCGATCGGCTGAAAACTTGCTTGAATCAATTTTTTCTCTTGTGAGGGATCTCGACTGGGCGACCGTAGAGTCGTCTCGTTCTAATTATGTGAGAGAGACAATGCAGGGTGAGTAATGAATACTGCAATAGCATCAGGAGGAAGGGTGATCGAAGAAGACATTCAGATTCAGACGGTGGACGGATCGGCGGATGGAGTGCTTTTCCGGCCCGAAGAGAAAGGCCGGCCGGGGGTGATTCATCTGACCGATATAGGCGGCATTCGGCCGGCGCATCGTGACATGGCGCGCCGGCTTGCGACGAAAGG
>JGI20203J14952_1000172_pt1 | contig 8191 bp, 11 predicted proteins | sample NGESurdeep092012_9_FD_14952 | JGI IMG/M metagenome (IMG submission 14952)
CTAGACGGGCCGGCTCTTCTGGCCGAAATCGGTATAATGCCTACGATTGAAAGGGCTCAAGAATGCTGATTTTGATTATCATCTTGATTCTGGTATTCGGCGGCGGCGGCGGATATTACGGACACAGTCGCTGGGGATACGGGGGCGGCGCCGGCATCAGCCTGGGAACCATCCTGGTGATTATTCTGATTGCTTATCTGTTGGGATTCCGGATTTAGCAGGTCCGCCCGGCGTTATAATCGGAAGGTTTTCGTTCCTTCTCGTTCTGACGATTGCCCCCGGAATTTGCCAGAATTTAGCCCGTGTCACGGGCCGATTCCTCACCCCAAAGGAGTTCATCATCATGAGTGCTGCCGTGTTTTCCCGCCTTACATCGCCCGAACCGGTCGATAAAGAATCACACATGCCAACAGAACAGACCATGGAGCCGGAGAGCGAAGGCTCGGTGGTTTCCTCACAAAGAGATATTGCTCGGCTGGCGTATGCGCTTTGGGAGCGACGAGGCTGTCCGAGCGGATCACCGGAAACGGACTGGCTCGAAGCAGAAGCACAATTGCGCGAGTAAATCCGAACCTCGCGATTGACTGGGCAATGGTATCGCCCGCCCCACGCGGCGTTCTGTCGCTTGGATCGCTACGGCTATTTCCCTACACGCCCACGGTTCTTGCATTTCCGTGGCCCGCGCTGGATTCCCCGAAGTATGCGGCACCGAGACTTTCTGCTCTCTGGCCCTCATGATCGCCGGAAACGGTTTCACGATTCTACCGATCCAACCGTCGGGAGGTTCCACGATGAACAAAGAGCAGGTTTTCGGCAAAGTCGATGAATTGAAAGGAAAGGCGAAAGAGCAGGTCGGCAAAGCAACCGACAACCTTGGCACCCAAGCCGAAGGATTGGCGGACCAGGCGAAAGGAAAGGTTAAGGAGGCTCATGGCGATTTAAAAGAGGAAGTCCACAAGCAGGACGAGCAAAAGAAGTAAACCCACGTCTCGACATGTTGGCTGTTCTGTGGAGCCCACTCGTACAGAACAGCCAATCAAGAGAATCGGGCTCATGCCACGGTTGCGACGCTCGGGGATTGTCGAATGCTATTCACGCGTTCAATGGGCGCGAAGATCTAAGAGACGATTCGCCCCGACCCAAGCCGAAAAACGGTAACAGTGGTTTCCTGTTGCGCGTCTGCTTGCGTTGTGAGGAGGTATGGAGACAACCAAGCTCATTTTCCGGAAACAGGATGAACAAACTAGCACTGGGGTTTGTATGCCTCTCATTTGTTTTTCGCGCGACAACGCCGGATGCAACGTGCCCGAGAGCGTCGACGGCTACAGTGTGGCGTCGAAAGTAGCCGCCGGCATTGTGCCACTTATTATTCAAAAATGGCGGATTGCCACGGCTGAAGACGGATAGTGCTGGTCAGGGCGGTTTCAGTTCCCGCCACATTCGAAATTATCCTCCGTTTCAAAACTATATCCGCCGGCAACTGGAAATTAACTGCCTCGTTTGCTCGACCTTCGTTAGATCCATGCCCTTACGAGCCGACACCATGCGTGGTGAGTCGGAGAAGAGGACGTATTGACGGTTTGACTGTGGTCCTCCCATGAAGACGAAAGCTGCGATACGCTTGTCGACTGCATCGAGAATGGCGCCCGGTTTTTGGAGCGGCAAAGCGAACCCTCGCCTGTGAGCACCGGTCTGGCATGTCCTTGTCTGTACGGGTGGCTCATCGCATCCCGCTGGAGACCGGCCTTCTCATCCCTATCTGAAAAACGCCGCTCGCGTCACCAAACCATCTGTTCTCCTCGCGGTGGAATCCGAAACAGCTTCCGATATTAGCGAATAACGGCTGCCTTCTACGACGAATTGGCCTTCATCGCAGCGACTTGCTAAACCGGCGACAACATGTTTTCGTTCATCGGGAGCCAGGCTCGGCTGGAGATGAGCGGTAAAGAATATTTTGTAGATCTTCTTTGGGCACGCGCACGAGCTTTACAACACCTGTTAAACTCGGTGATTGCAATCCTTCACCGGGCTATGAAACATTTACGAAGGTGTGTGTTTGATGCTGGGGAAAGCGGAAGAACCAATAGGCGTAGATCTCTTCGCCGGAGCGGGCGGCCTGTCGCTCGGATTTGAGCAGGCAGGATTCCAGATTGCGGCGGCGGTCGAATACGACCCGATCCACGCCGCCACACATGAATACAATTTCCCCGGGTGCGCGACGATCTGCCGCAACGTTTCCGACATCGACGGGGACTACATCCGCACGCACTCGAGCATCGGCCAAGCTGACATTGACGTAGTATTCGGTGGAGCCCCGTGCCAGGGTTTCAGCTTGATAGGAAAACGCGCGCTAGAGGATCCGCGCAATCGTCTTGTATACCACTTCGTAAGAGTCGTCTCTGAGCTGAAACCGAAATACTTCATCTTCGAAAATGTGCGTGGCCTGACCGTTGGCGAGCACAAAAAGTTTCTCGAGGAGATCATCGCGGAGTTCAAGGCGAAGGGGTATAAAGTCCGGGAAGACTATCAAGTCCTGAACGCCCTTAATTTCGGCGTCCCGCAAGACCGGCGGCGCCTTTTCCTAATGGGAGCGCGCAAGGGTCAGAGACTTCCCGAATACCCAAGCAAGACCCACGCGTTGCCTGGCGCCAACCTCGGTCTCGGTTTTACCGAAACAACACCGACGGTATGGCAGGCTCTTGGTGATCTACCCGAAGCCGACGATTATGATGAGCTGCTGGAGCGCGACTGGGTGGAGGCCGATTTCGCTACGCCGAGCGCATATGCAAAGGCGCTTAGATCCGGCAGGGGAGAATCCCGCAACCTCCTCACATCTAGTCTGCGCACGATACATACTCCGCTTTCGAAAAAGCGCTTCAAGGCTACGGAGCCGGGTGAGACGGAACCCGTAAGCCGTTTTCTCAAGCTCGATCCTGACGGCGTCTGCAACACGATCCGCGCGGGAACGGCGAGCGATCGAGGCGCTTTTACTTCACCGCGCCCGATTCATCCGTTCTCTCCGCGATGCATTACTGTACGTGAGGCGGCCAGGCTGCATTCGTATCCCGACTGGTTTCGCTTCCACGTCACGAAATGGCACGGATTCCGACAGGTCGGAAACTCCGTCCCGCCGCTCCTAGGCAAGGCCGTTGCGGCGAAGATTATGGAGCGCCTGGGCCGGAAGACGGAAGGCGCTGAGCGCCGCACCGTCGGCGATCCGCGGCTTCTCGAATTCAATATGTCCGACGCCGCAGAGCGGTATGGCGTAGCGGCGAACGTCATTCCACCCCGCATTCGAAAAGGCGCGGCTGAAAACGGGAATGCCTAAGAAGCCTGCGCTGTACAGTGCGGTCATAGTTAGGATATTCACGAATCACTATACGAAGGGAAAGGATGCGTTCGACTTCGACCGCAACGAGATCGAGACGGTCGCTGGCGAACTCAATCTGAGACTGCCCAAGAACTTTGGCGATTTGATCTATTCCTATCGATACCGCAAGGCGTTTCCGCCGGAGATCGTGGAGACGGAAACGGAAGGCAGACAATGGATCATCCTTCCCGCCGGACGGGCCAAATACCGTTTCAAGCTTGCGAAACTGACGCAGATCGTACCGCGCGATAATCTCATCGCCACAAAGATTCCTGACGCTACGCCTCAAATAATCGCGGTGTGGGCCAAAACGGACGAGCAGGCGCTGCTTGCCAGAGTGCGCTATAACCGGCTGATCGATATTTTCCTCGGTATCACGACCTATTCATTACAGAATCACCTGCGGACCACGGTCAAGAACATGGGCCAGATCGAGATAGACGAGATTTATGTTGGCGTCAATAAGAGCGGCCAGCAGTTTGTCATTCCCGTGCAGGCCAAGATCGGCAAGGATAAGCTCGCGGTCATTCAGACCAGCCAGGACCTGGGCTACTGCGCCGAGAAGTATCCGAATCTCACTCCTCGCGCTATCTCCGCGCAGTTCATGCAGAACAAGGTCATTGCGCTGTTCGAACTCACCCTCGAGGACGACGAGGTCAAAATCGTCGAGGAACGGCATTATTGTCTCGTTCCCGGTAAATCGATCGACGACGAGGATCTCCAGGATTACGCCAATCGGTAGAATGGCGATGGACGCCGGTAATGGACCACGTTACGAAGGAAGCCCGGTCCAAGATTATGGCAGCCATCCGTTCGCGCGGTAATACCACGACCGAGCTGCCGCTTGCCAAGCTTCTTTGGGCTGCTGGGATAAGAGGCTACCGCAAACACTGGCCGGTGGCGGGTAAACCCGACTTCGCGTGGCCCGGCCGGAAGGTGGCAGTATTCGTGGACGGCTGTTTTTGGCATGGCTGCCGCCGCTGCAAGCACCTGCCTCGCACCAACACCGAATTCTGGCGCAACAAAATCGATACCAATAAGCGCCGCGACAGGCGCGTGACACAATCCTTGAGGCGTAAGGGGTGGACTGTTCTGCGAATCAAGGAGTGTGTTGTGCGAAAGGCCAGCACGCTGGCACGGGTCGCGAGAGCCCTCGGACTCTCCCAATAAGCCCCGCGCCAGGATGTACAATTGGCGTTCAACCTGTGCAAATACACGAAATCGAGGCTCCTAAACCATGAAACGCGGTGGGCGCCGGAGGCGAACTACGTGGCTACGGAACTGACCGATAAGAAAGCATCTGCCAATCCTACGAAGACGTTTTTCGTAAAGATGATCACGAAGGACATCCTTCTTGAGGACTCCATACTAGATCTCATAGATAACAGCGTCGATGGAGCGTGGCGAAGCGAAGGAAGCCGTCCTATGGGATTGTCGGAAGGCGCGGATCTATCTGAATATTCCATCTCCATCACGCTCTCGCCGACCTCCTTTCGAATCATCGACAATTACGGCGGAATGACACTCGACGACGCTGTTAATCATGCCTTCAGTTTTGGGCGACAGGCCACCGAAACGAATGAAGACTACAGCATCGGGGTTTATGGGATTGGGATGAAGCGGGCAGTTTTTAAGCTTGGCACCGACATCAAGATCCGATCAACCTTTTCCGATGAGAACAAACAACGTGTAGCATTTGCCGTTCCTATAAACGTTCAAACGTGGGTCACAAACGACGCACCGCCCTGGGATTTCGACATTGAATCCGATGAACCGCTGGAACAGGACGGCGTAGAAATCGTTGCGAATGGCCTCACTCCCGGCGCCGTCCGCTCATTCGAGAGTCCTTCCTTTCTGCAAAACCTAAGAAGAACGATTGCACGCGATTACACGTTGCATATGCATCGTGGATTGAAAATTTCGATCAACGGGAGTCTTGTCGTCGGCGCGCAAATTGAGCTTCGCGCGAGCGAAGACTTCACTCCAATGCACGTTGAGTACAAGGACGAGACTGAGGGAATGGAGGTATCGATCGAGATCATCGGCGGCATGCTAGCCCCTCCTCCCGATAGTTCAGAGCCCGACGAGAAGGCGGACAGTGAAAATTCCTTCGGCTGGTATGTGGGTTGCAACGGTCGCATTGTGCTCGCTGCTGACAAAACCAGTGTCGCTGGTTGGGGTGTGGATGGCTGGCCAGCATGGCATCCACAATATGCCGGCTTTCTCGGCTTGGTTTTATTCACCGCGGCTAATCCGGCAGCGCTGCCTTTGACCACGACTAAGCGAAATGTGGACACGGCTTCCGAGATCTATCGGCGAGCTCGACCACGCATGCGAGACCTCACGAGGAAATGGATCGACTACACAAACGCCAGGAAACAAGCGCCAGACGAGGCGAAGGCAAAAGAGAAGGACGCTGCCTTGGTCTCGATCTACCAGCTTCAAAAAGTGGATGCAGTAAAGCTGCCAGCTCTAACAGCCCGCAGCGCGCCGGCGCCCGCGAACGTCCACTACGCCGTTCCAGTGACGAGAATGAAAAAACTCGCAAAAGCTCTCGGAAGCATAAACCTTGCGTACCGGGAAGTTGGGCTTAAATCGTTCGACTACACCTATAACGATCTAGTCGGAGAAGAATAATGTCTTCCTTCGATGCGATTAACTACAGCCTACGGCCCAGCAAAAGCATTCAGAGACAAATCGTCTTCGACGGCGTGCGGCTATTGGCGGACGTCATGGATCTGGATCGTCTGGCATATGTAGGATTCGGATCCATCTGGTTTACCGATTTCGTCATTGCCCACAAACTTCTGCGAATAGACGACATGGTTTCTATTGAGAGCGATGAGATTGGCTATAGCAGGGCGAAGTTCAACGCACCATATTCGACGGTGCGCGTCGAGCACGGTCTTTCGGCAGTGATTCTCCCAAAACTATTCGATGATTCTTTGCTCGCGGGCCGCCCTTGGATGCTATGGCTCGATTACGATTACGAGTTGAATGACTCAGTCCGGGACGATGTGCGTTCGGTAATCGAAAATGCACCAGTCGATAGCATCCTCGTCGTTACCTTTAACGGGTTGGACAAGAAGTACGGCCAAAAGCCGGTCGAGAGGCCTGATCGGCTGCGTGAGCTATTGGGGCCTGTCGTTCCGGACGAATTGACACCTGCTTTCTGTAAAGCTGAAGAGATGCAGATAACGCTGGCACGCCTTGGTATCGACTTCATGAAATCTATTGCGGCGGACATTGCCCGGCCAGGCGGTTTTGTGCCAGCATTTCGCATTCTTTACCGGGACGGTGCTCCGATGGTGACGATTGGCGGGATCTTGCCCGTGAGGGGAGCTGCGCGAGGAGTGAGAGACCTCGTGAACGCAACGTCCTGGCCATCTTGGCCATCGAAGCCAATCACAGCTCCACCCCTGACAATGCGAGAAGCGGCCGTACTTCAGTCGTTGTTGCCTTCTAAGACAAAGCTGAGTCGTACCGACATTCAGAATGTAGGATTTGATCTTGAAGACGAGCAGATAGAGGCATTCGAGACGTATTACCGTCAATATCCCGCCTTCGCTCAGATCGTGTCCTGAACTAAGCCGCAATATCACAGCTAACTAGGCGACATACCATGGGAGGTTCCCTCTACGCTTGGCCCGCGCCACTTCGGTGTATTCCACGAGTTCCGGTTCCAACGCGCGAAACATTCCGGCGTGACGCCAGAACATGGCTGAGATACAGGATTAAAGAAGAAATCTACGCACGGCACCTTGACACGTATGGTTTCGTAACCAGCGGCGGTGGTACTGGCTTCCTGGTCGGAAAAGTTGAACCGGACAGAGAAACAACACCTTCTGGACTTCTGGACCCCTTTTGGTCCCCTACTTACAACCGGCACTCGTAAGTCCTTGATTTTGGTACGCCCGATAGGATTCGAACCTACGACCTTTTGCTCCGGAGGCGAACGGTCATTCAGAGGGCGGGTGCGTGGCGAGGCGCAATAGCTGTCGCGAAATCTCAGCTCTGTTCGAGAAGCAGTTTCGAACCCGCCTCGGAAAAGACGGTACAACGGCGAACTCTTTGTGAAGATTGACGTCAAAACCGCATAAAGTGGCGCCCGGGCGACTTCGTTCAAACGCCCTTGCCTCCATATTCATGCAGTCGTCTAGCTGGGCCATTCTCTTTCCTCGTCCCACTTGATGCCCGGCAGCAAGAAGAGCTAATGTCCTAATGGCTTCCGATATTGCCAAATAACAGGACCTAAAATGAACCAACTGGTGCTAGCTGATCGTGCCGCAACGTGGCGCGAACTCAAGGAATTAGTCCTCGATAGCGTCTCGTCGCCCATTACCAAAAGGGTATACAACCTCGGGCTGGACGAATTCATCACTTGGTACATGCAGGAACCGCGAATTGGGTTCACCAAAGCTGTCGTGAGCGCCTGGCGCACTGCTCTCGAGGTGCGCGGTCTTGGACCCATATCGATCAACGTTCGCATTACCGCGGTTCGCAAACTTGCAGTAGAGGCCGCGGACAACGGCATGCTTGCACCGGAGTTGGCTTCCGGCATCGCGCGCATCAAGGGAGTTCGTTCACACGGAGTTCGGACCGGCAATTGGTTGTCGCTCTGGCAGGCGCAGACGCTTCTGAACGCGCCAGATATACGAACGCGCAAGGGCCTCCGCGATCGGGCCATGTTTGCGGTTCTGCTCGGATGCGCGCTGCGGCGCTCGGAAGTGGCTGCGTTGACGATCCGGCACATCCAGCAACGGGATAACCGCTGGTGCATCGTCGATCTGGTCGGAAAACACGGCCATGTCAGAACGGTTC
>JGI20203J14952_1000184_pt1 | contig 7960 bp, 6 predicted proteins | sample NGESurdeep092012_9_FD_14952 | JGI IMG/M metagenome (IMG submission 14952)
CACAGGCCAGCCGGTCTCTTCTTCAATTTCAAGCAGCCGATTGTATTTGGCGAGCCGCTCGGATCGTGTAATCGAGCCGTTCTTGAAATAATCCGCCTTCCAGCCCACCGCGAGATCCGCCACCCAGTTATCTTCGGTTTCGCCGCTGCGCACACTCACGGTAACAGACCAGCCAGCCGAACGCGCTAGCCGGCAAGCTGCCGCTGCCTCCGTCAGCGTTCCGACTTGGTTGACCTTGAGCAGAAGAGCGTTGCAAGCTTTGGTCTCGATCGCTTTCCGTATTCGATCGACGTTTGTACACAGCAGATCGTCGCCTAAGATCAGAACCGATGCGCCAAGTTTCCGACAGAGTAGCTGCCAATGTTCCCAATCATCTTCGGCCAGACCGTCTTCGATGCTGACAACTGGGTAATCGAGTGCCCATTTTTCCAATCGCTCAATCATAGCCGGACCACGTAGAAACTCCCCGTTGAGCCTGTAGTGTTGACCATCAAAGAAATGAGCCGAAGCGACATCGATGGCAAGCGCCACGTCTTCTCGGGGACGGAAACCGGTCCTCCGCACCACCTCGAGGGCGAGCGCCACCATTTCTTCAGCCGTTCGGCATGGGGGAGCGAGCCCGCCCTCATCAGCCACTAGCGCTCGCATTCCGTAGCGGCTCATAATCAGATCGGCGGCAAAATCATACAAATGGCGCGCTATCTCCAGAGTCTTGTTGATGGTGGCCGTCCGGATCGGAACAAGTAGTACATCTTGAATGGATACTTGTCCGCCGGCGTGCTTACCTCCGCTAAACAGGTTGATCGCCAGACGGGGCATCGTCTCCGGCGTGACACCCAGCAGATTGGCGAAGTGACGATATAAAGCGCAGCCCGATTCCTTAGCATGTGCCCGGGCAAACGCAACCGAAACGGCGAGTATTGCGTTTGCGCCGAGTCGAGATTTGTTCAACGAGCCGTCCAGTTCTATGAGCAGTGTGTCTAGCTCCGTCTGCCCACTGACCGTTCTTCCATACAGAAGATCGCGAATCAGGGTATTGATATTTGCCACAGCCTTTCGACACCCTAATCCTTTGTATCGAGTTGGATCGTAATCACGGAGTTCCCAAGCTTCCGCGCTCCCGGTCGAGGCGCCCGACGGGACAGAGGCGCTCGCGAGCGCGCCGCCCACCAGCCCGCAGGTCGCGAGAACGGTTGGTCGCCCGCGGCTATCGAGTATTTCTCTGGCTCGCAATTGATTGATTGTCGGCATAGCGGCTAAGGCGATCCCCCAATTCTGACGTCAGGCTGGAGATCGAAGCGGGGGGAGATAGCATCTCCAAAACCATATCAAGCTGCCACTTACGCTCCGCCGCCGTAAGGTACTCAAGCTGAGAACGGCCCCCAACGCGAGCCAGCAGACAAGCGAGTGTGTGCCAAGCGACCCTGCACTCCAAATTTACGATTTGTGGGCCAGCATCCCCCAAAGTGTTCCAGTAGACGGCCCAATACGTCGATGCCGCAAGGCAGAACCGCCGGCGATGTGGCATCAAATCATTTGCCTTGCTTGAAAAGCGCGCTAGCGAGAGTCCCACGTCGAAGGCGGGATCGCCCCAATGAATCACCTCGTGATCGAGCGGTAGGAATGAGGCGTCCTGCTCGACGAGAAAATTTTTCGGACTGTAGTCGCCATGTACCAACGCTGCCCGTTCTGCTGCGCTTTGTATTTATAACACAGTAGTACCAGGAGCAATTGGACTGGTCACAGACGCCGCCGTGCGCGATATCCCAGAGGTCCGCGCTCTCGGATTTCACTATTTTGCGAGAGGTTCGGTGGCCAGCCATGGGAATTTCCGCATTGTTCGGGTCGGAGTTCCTATTCAGATCATGGGCATGCCGATTCAGACGGGATCTCTGCTGCATGGCGACGAGAATCTGCTGGTGCAAGTTCCAGTTGAATGCCTGACCGAATTGCCTGTGGCAGTTGGGCGTATACGGAGGGCGAAGCACGAAATGATGGAGCACGTCCGCAGTCCGATTTGGAGACGCTACTTGGCCGCTCCTTTCATTAGAGCCGAGTCCACGCAGGATCCTTGATGGTCGAGTGTCTGGTCAATCACCTCACCAATCACTCCCACCGCCTCCAATAAAGCGTCCTTTTCGATGACGAGAGGCGGAGAAAACTTGATCATGCCCCGACCGGTGACAAACAGCATAACCCCGCGCCGGACACAATCCATCGCGATCTGATCGCACAATTCGACCAACGGTTCACCAGTGTCAGGACGCTGGAGATGCAGAGAGTAGAATAGACCGCGGCCGTCCAGCCTAGCGACAAGCGGGCGATGACGATTCGCGATTTGCGTCAACACATCCCCGAGCACTTTGCCCAGACACGCGGAACGGTCGACCAGTCCTTCGTCCCGAATTACGTCGAGATTGGCAAGCACCGCCGCCGCGCAAACCGGATTGCCACCGAAGGTGCTCGACATTTCGCCGGGTGACGCTAGGTCCATTATCTCCGGCCGCCCGATAACGGCGGAAGCGGGCACACTGGAGCTCAAGCCCTTCCCACAAGCGATCAGGCCGGGAGCGAGGCCGTAGTGCTCGAATGCGAACATTCGGCCAGTGCGCCCCAGGCCGGACTGCACTTCATCCATGGCCACAAGGACCTGGTGTTCCGCCGCCCACTTCGCGAGTGCATCCATATATACCTGCGGATACGGAGTGGTGCTCCAGCCGGGAATCGACTCCATAATGATGCCCGCCGTGGTGGCCGGATCAATCCCACATTCAATCAAGTCTTGTTCGAATCCTTGCGACTCCGGGCTACCCGGTAGCGGGAGGAGTGTCTGAAAAACAGCACCGCGATCCAATCCGTCCACCGGCCCGCGCTGGCCTCCTGCGAACCTGGCCGAAAGCGTACGTCCGTGATAACAGCCTGCAAAAGAAAGAATGCCTAGCTTATCGGGAGACAGCGACAGGCCATGCTTCCGCATCAGACTGATACAACACTCGATCGCCTCTGTTCCCGAAGAGAACATAATTGCTTTGTCGAGCCCCGCAGGGCCAAGACCAGCGATTCGCGCAAGGGCATCGAGCCGCAGCTGCGTCGGAAATGCGTAACTGAAAAGAAGCGAGGATTCGAGTTGCTCCCGAATTGCTTGAATTATCCGGGGATGCGCGTGACCGGCATTGGCCATCACGATCCCGCTAGTCAAATCAATCCACTGGTTGCCGTAAGCGTCGCCAATCAGGAAACCCTGCGCCCGGTGCCAGACTATCGGCGGCATCCCCTGCATAGACCGCGGCTCCACCGATCGAAGACGCCGCAAGAACGGCACCGACTCTGGCACTGGAATGGAAGTCCTAATCTTCCGATATCGGGTCTCCACCGGCTCGGTGGTCGTCGGCTCCAAGTTGCTTACTTGAATGCTCATGTATTCTCCGCCGCGGGATCAGATTAGTGTGGCTTTTTTTCGAAACATGGATGGTTTCCTTTTTACCACTTCGCGCAGCCTTAGAAACCCTTATAAGGCGGATTCTTGCAACTGTCAATATAAAAACGCACGATCACGCGCGGGAATCGACCGCTTTGGGCGTTTTTTGGGTAACGAGAAAAGTTTGACGGAAGCTTTGGAAACCTCCTACAATTTATTAAGTATATTTCAGTAACCGGAATCTAATTTCATATGTGGCCGGCGTAGCGGCGCAAAATCGAGCGTCACGCGAAGATGAAGATGAAGATATGGAGGTAAGCGGATGATAAGCGATCGACGTCAGTTTCTGCGCAACGCCGCAACTGCGCTTGCGGCATCGGCACCGGCCGCGAGTGGCGCACACGCCGGACAACCGGAAGTGCGCTCGGAGCCGAAGAAGCCGCCTTTTCGTTTCATTTTCGAAGCGGAGTGGAATGACATACCTTGCACCGATTATCCGCTTACGCCGGAGCGTTGGGTCCGGGAGTGCATTCAGCCGCTTGCGGGAACCCACGTGGATACTCTTCTCTACAATCTATGTTCGAGCGATGGCTACTGCTGCGAGCTGAAGCACGGCGAACTGTTGTGTGACAGCTTCCCCCAGCTCGGCGACGCCTGGGTTTGGCGCTATCGTGAGAACACCAAGAAGTTGATTGCCGCCGACGCGAATCCGCCAAAGCTGGCGGTGGAGTATGGTCATCGATTGGGACTGAAAGTAATCCCGATCGTGCGTATGAACGACCCCCACGATCAGTATTTTAAGTATGAGCTCAGCCGTTTCAAACGGCAGAACCCACAGTTCCTGATCGGGTACGGAAGCTATCCGATCGACTGGGAAAAAGGGTATAAGGGATTGCCGCCGGACAAGAAGACGGGAATGGATGCGATCACGTGGGGGATGTTCGACTTTGCGCATCCGGAAGTGCGCCAGCACAAACTGGCCATCATCGAAGAGTTCATCCTTCGGTGGGATAACGATGGCATCTCGCTCGATTTCGACCGCGATCCCCGCTATTTTAAGGAGCAAGGGAAAGCGGAGAACGCAGCGTTGATGACCGATTTGATTCGAAGCATCAAAGCCCTCCTGGTGCGGACCGAAGCGCAACGCGGCCGCAAACTCCACTTCCACGTGCGAGTGATTCCGGCCATCGAGGCGTGTTACGAGCGCGGCCTGGACGTGAATACCTGGGTCCGTGAGGGGCTAGTGGATGCTATTACCCCGGGATGCGGGTACATGACGGTCACACTGGACCTAAAGCCCTGGCTGGAACTCGTAGACGGGCGGGAATGTTATATCTACACAAGCATTAACCATTGGCGCACCACGGAAGAAACTCGTGCCTGGGCCCACCTCATGTATTCCCGCGGCGCACACGGAGTCCAACTCTTCAATTACGGCCACCTGCTCTACGGACACGACCGGAACACGCCGCCAACTTCCGAGCGTACCGGGACGGTCTGGTATTCGGAACTGGCTCCAGACTATTATCAAGTTCTGGACGAACTGGACGACCTCCAGAACTTTTGTTATAAGGACAAACGCTACGTGCTGGAGTCCATTCCGCACGAGCGTGTGGAGGGAGAGGGAGGCAAGACCGGACGCGAGTACCGCGCAATTGATGCGATTCGCTTGCCGGTTGCCCTTGAATTAGGCCGTCACCCTGTTCATTTCGGATTCGCCGACGACTTGGCTTCAGCCCGGCTCGAGGGCGTCAACGCTACCTGCACGCTGCGTCTCAAGCTGCAAAACTATACGCCTGTCGACGAGTTCGACGTATCGCTCAACGGCCGACTGCTGGACCGCCGGACTCGCTCCGCAAGAGCGGTCTTTATCATGAACGATTTCACCTGGGTCACGTACCAGATCCAGGCAGATGCCCTTCATCCCGGGATGAACGCCCTGGAGGTGGTGGTTCACAAACTGAACCCGCAAATGGCCGTGACTCCAGTATTGAGCAACTTGGAACTACTGGTGGAATTCGGTCGTGAACCGCTCCCAGTCAGCGCGTGACCGGGGCGCCGACTGGACAGGAGCCCGAACGCGGAGTGGCGATTCATTCCATAGGTGACTATGCAACTTGGAATCATGACGCGTACTTTCCGACGCGTTACTCTCGAGGAAGTGGCGGATGCGGTATGCGGGGCGCGGCTGCCGACGGTACAGTTAAACTTGGTGTGCGCTGGACTCGACGCGCTGCTGCAGCAGCTCGATTCGGGCACCGCCCCGAGGATCGGCGATGTCTTCCGGGCGCGTGGGATTGACAGTGTCAGCGATCTCGACGAATTTCAACTCGATCCACCCTGATCCGGACATTCGCTCGGACATCGTTCGGGCCTTCTCTGTGGTCGCGTCTCGAAGCCAAGGGCTGGGCGGACGGATCCTGACGGATATGCACGGGGGCACGCGATCCTGACAATATGTGGCGGAAACATCCGGAAAACGCCAGTCCCGAGGCTTGGCGCGATTTATTGGAAACGGCCAATGCGTTGGTCCGGATCGCGGATGACCACGGTCTGACGGTCGCGCTCGAGGCGGAAGTCGTCACTGTCGTGGACAGTGCCGAAAAAGCCGAGCGGCTCATCGGCGAGATCGGGTCTCCGCGCTTGCGAGTCTTATTCGACCCGGCGAATCTGATCCGGCCTGTCGATCTGCCGGACACCAAGCCTAGGTTGAGCGAGGGTTTGGCTCGCTTGGCGCCCTATATCGCGATTGCGCATGCGAAGGATATTCGTGTCCGTTACCGGCTCCACGAAATGCCATCGCATCTCAGCGGGCCAGGGATTGCTAGACTATTCGACATACCTGCGGGGACTGGCAACCTGCGGATTTGACGGGGCTCTAGTAATGCACGACTTGGCCGAGACGGAGATTGAGGCGTCCAGGCTCACGTTGCAAAGCCTGGCTCCCGCCGGAGTGCTTTGAATGCCATATCTCAATGGATCCGGCATGGACCTCTACTATGAAGTGGCCGGCAAGGGCCCCCCATTGATCTTCAGCCACGGCCTGGGAGGAAGCTGCGAAAGCGTCCGCGAAATCGTCTCCGGTCTGCCGGCCAAAGTGGTTTTGTACGATAATCGCGGTCACGGGCAAAGCCATGCACGTCTCGACGAACTCAGGCCAACCGACGAGCCGGAGATGTCGTTTCGCACCATGAGCAACGACGTCGCAAGGTTGCTCGATCATCTTGGCATCGAGCGAGCTTTTGTTGGCGGCGTTTCAATGGGCTCGGGTGTTGCCCTCTCCTTCGGGCTCCGATTGCCGTATCGAGTCTTAGGACTGATTCTTAGCCGGCCTGCGTGGCTCGATCGGCCGCATCCGCCTAATCTCGAATTCGCCGGGATACTGGCCCCTCTCTGGGAGCAGAACAGCGCGGCAGAAGCGCTGCGGCGGTTCGTTCAGACACCCTATTACGAACATCTCAAGGCAGTTTATCCGCTCTCGGCCTCCTCGCTGCTGGCCACAGTGGAAAGCTCCGATCCACAGCGGTTGAAAGTAGCTTATCGCGCAATGGCTGTGTCGACGCCTATGTGGTCCCTGGCGGATTTGAGTGCTATCGCAGCTCCTACACTGGTGATTGGAACTCGGAACGATCCGATCCATCCAGCCGAAATCGCCGAGCGCTGGGCCGAAGCAATCCCGGGAGCGCGCCTGCAAACGATCCCCCCGAAATTGGACGATCCCGAGGGGCATCTCCGCGAGTTTCACAGGTGTGTTAACGAATTTCTGTCCAGGTCTTCCGGGGAGCAACCTGCAGATCAAACGACAACTGAGAGGACGCGGTTGCAAAACCATTCGAAATGAGAAAGTACCGGTGACGATCAATTGGATGATCCTGTGACACTTGGGTGGTAGCGTTGCAGCAAGACATAACCACTCAAGAGAAGGAGTCCTGCGATCAGGACATACATCAGGGCTGCCGCGGCGATGATGACTCCGAGGCCGACGCGGCGCATGATCAGAGCGGTCACAAAAGCGGCCACTCCGCCAGCTAGAGTCCCGAAGAAATTTAAGAGCCCGTAGGCCGTTGCCCGGAGGCGCGGAGCTGCTACATCGCACAGCATGGGCAGCCAACTGGAGTCCGAACTCGCCATCACTCCACCGAAACAGATTAGTCCACCGATCAGAATTACGATTTGATGCGCCGCGCCCACCGCCAGCAGAGCGGGAAATCCGAATGTGCTGGCGACCGCGCAGGCTAGGTACCGGTTTCGCGGGTCGGACGTCGCCCATCGATCCGCAGCGGTGGCGTAGACAGGCATCGCAAGAACGTCCGCGATCTGGATGTAGAAGGTCGCCTGGAAAGCTGCGGCCGCCAGGCTGAGATGGTACCGTTGATAAACGAAAAGTGGCAAGTAGCTGAACAGAATCCAGTACGCCATGGATGTCATGGTGAATGCTGCGATCAGGGCCAACGCGGGTGGGGCTCTCAACAGACCTACGGCTTCTCGAATCGCCACTGGGGATGCGCGGGGCCCTTTTTCTTGACTCAGTGCCGGTAGGTG
>JGI20203J14952_1000192_pt1 | contig 7858 bp, 10 predicted proteins | sample NGESurdeep092012_9_FD_14952 | JGI IMG/M metagenome (IMG submission 14952)
CGTATCGAGGCATTAGGCGGGCATTGATACGATCGCGAACGAGTGGCTCTCCCTGTTGGCGGCACCGCAGCCGGAAGTCGAGTGACCGCGCTCCGTCGTGCCGTTAGATAAAGGAAGCATGTCCGTACTGCGGAAGGATTCTAGAATGTCACTTCTTTCGATTATTCAGCAACTCAGTGAATTCGATACGGCGCTCATAGCGAATACGATCGAGTATATTGATTCGACAGGCGCTCACGAGTGGTACATGAGCGGCTGCATTCAGTCGCTTACGCCTTCGTTGGGACCAACGGTCGGTGTTGCAGTCACGTGCGAGCTCGATAGTAGCAGTCCGAATCTCCACGAAGGTGGGGACCCGTCTTGCTATTGGGATCCGTTTTATGAACAGATCGAAAGCATAGAATGCATGCGAGAGCCAGCAGTTTGGGTTGTGAAAGCCGTGGGATCCCGCCCGGATCACGAGTGCGTGCTTGGAGACGGCATGGCGAAGCTACTGCATAGCACAGGATGTATCGGAATCATCACCGACGGGCGGGTGCGGGACGTTGAGGGGTTACTAACGATTCCCTTTGCTGCTTATGGCCGGGGCAGAAGTGTTCATCACACAAATATTCGGTTTACGCGATTCAATGGGCCCGTCGAAGTGGGCGGGATTACTGTAAATCCCGGAGATGTAGTTCACGCGAATGTGGGAGGCGTCATCGTGATTCCCCCCAAATGTTTGCAGTCACTTCCTGAGCGGCTCCCGGATATGCGTGCGTTCGAATGCAAGGTGCATTCTATGCTTCGGCAAACTGGCATACCCATTGCCGAAAAACGTCGCCTCACCGCTGCTTTACTGTCGGAGTTCGGATTTGCTAAGCCCGCGAGCACCTGAGACTGTGCGAATCGGCGCGAGCACTACTAAGCCTGCCGATTGCTTCCGTCAACCACGAATCTGTGACGCGACTCACGCCTCCTGCTCGCACGAAGTCCCCCGGCGTGGCTTTCGCAGTACTGTACCCCTTGTCGTCGGCGGACTTGTCGCCCTCGAAACTGAAATCAAACGACAGGAACGAGTCGATCAGACCGACCAGATCGCATGTGTGCCGAGTTCGTCAACGTGCATTCATATCCTTAAGTAATCTGAACCGGATTTGGTGGCCAGTTCCCGGGGTTCAAAAGCTCGTCGTTCTCGATTTCTATCTTGCGAACACGCAGGATGATATCAGCTGCGAGCGGACCGGCCTCCGCAAAGTGTACGGCAGATTCCAATTCGCCAAGTACCGACGCGCCCACAAGCGCAGTATGCGGCAACGGGCGGCTCAAGACATATCGATATGCTAGTTCCGGTAAACTCATATCCGCGTTGCGAGCAATTGCCTCTAGTTCTCGAGCGGCTGCGCTCAGTTCAGCGAGAGAACCGGACAGATGACGATAACGTGGCGTTAAGACGCCCTTGAGCAATACTGAGCGCGCAATAGTGCCGATCCCAGCGCGCTGTGCCTCTGGCAATAGACGAGACTCGGGGCGGCGATCAAGAATGCTGTAAGCGATCTGCAGACAATCGTATCGTCCAGAACGGGTGGCGTCCAGTGCTGCATCCTCGCCGTAAACGCTGGCGCCGATCCACCGAAATTTGCCCTGACGACGAAGGTCTTCTAGAATCGTGATCATTTCTCCACACCCGGCCAGACCACCCGGAGCGTTGTGGACCATCATTATGTCGATGAAATCAGTGTCGAGTGATCGCAAGCTCATATCGACAGAGTCAGTCACTTTGTGCCGAAGGCCATCGAATGTTTCCCCTGAATGTGGCAACACTTTAGAGCACAGCACGAACTCGCTGCGGCGTCCCTTTAATGCCCGCCCGATAATGCCTTCGCTTTCGCCGTATCCACGCGCCGTATCGATAAAGTTGATTCCGAGGTCGAGTGCTCGATTCAACAGGCGTTTCGCTTGCCATTCCGGCGGTCGTCGCGCTTCTCCATCGACCGCCATCCCATAATCTAACCCAATCTCAACCGTACCGAGCGAGATTTCTGAAACGAGTAGACCTGTTCTACCCAATTTTCTGAATCGCATGAGCGAGTCTCGTCATAGGATAAGGCAACCAATTGCCGTTTTAGATGCGATTCCACAGCGACACTGAAGGTTGTCCGAAATCGTGGACACCTTCAGCCGCAAACACGGCAGAGAAGAGGAATAGCACGCGACAATAACGCCTTCATTTCGCAAATAAAGAATCACGTTCGTGCTGTTTCTAATCGCGGTTCTCAATTACCGAGACCGCACAGCAATCTCCCCGGTTTTCCCCTCGTTCGCGCGGATCTTCTTTCGGACTAGTTTCGGCGGCGTGGCTCAGCATTTTTGTGGGCGTACACAATATCCTCCGTCAGTTGCGCGTGAAACCGATTTGGCGTGGCAATTGTGACCATTTTGAGGTGGAATCGCGCAGCATCTCGCGGTAATCCATAAACACCGTTCGGAATGCGATGCCGATGCACAAGCTCGGCGGAGTGAATTCGCAGCTTATAGACTATGGCGCCAGCGCATCCAGAAGCTTGGAATATGCTCCAGGCAATAAAGTGAACAGGCGGAACATCGGGACCGAATTGGCAACACATTCCGGTCAGTTTGTATTCGCGAAGCGCATCTCCCAAAGCTCCGATTGCACTACCCGAAAACGAATATGCACCGGGGTTCCTCGAAGACTACTTAGGTCCGAACTCCCTTTCCAAGTCACCGCTAATTCCTGACCGTCGCCCGTCAGCGGATCTGATTCCGCAAAGGTGAAACCGGGAATTGGGTGCAATTTCAACGTGACGTTGTCGCGGCGCAGCAACTCCACCTGAATGTAGCCTCGGGGATATTTGTCGAGCACCGGTTTCATATACGGCCCGTTAATGCCTTGATAGTTCAGTTGCAGTTGGTTGCCAGTTACCACCATCTGTCTAGTCATCACATATCCGCCGTCAGTGTCCGAGGCAAATCCGATCCAGCGTCCGCTTCGAATGCGAGCCATACCGATGCTCGAGTCATAACCCGCCTCGACTCGCTGCCCCACGTTTACGCCGGTGTAATACATGTACGTGAATTCGTGGCTTCTGATAATGTTCTTCGGTGGTTGGACTTGGCCGGCGTCCCAGTATCCCTTCTCCCCGCGAGGAATCAGCGGAGGCAGATAGGGAAACCAACTCCAGTTCAGTCCATCGTGACTAATCGCCAGATGCACTTCCTGTAGTCCTTCCTCTTTATCATCCATCTCGCCGAGAAGGGCGAGGTAATCAGTTCCCTCCCGAAAGACATACATGGTATCGATATCGCGCCGTGAGACCGCTTCGTCCGGAACTAGGATTAGACCGGGATAGGACCAGCCGGGTCCCAACTTGTCGTTAACGGAAATTCCATACCGCCGCTGCGGTGGGACGCCCGCAAACGGTCCCGGCTCCCGAACTGTCGCTGCCGAGTGATAGTCCGGGCGACGATACATCAGCCAAATACCTCGCTCTTTATCGAAAATCGTCTGGTAAGAGCCGTCCGGAGTATCATGCGTCAGCAGCGGCGATGCTTTTTGGTCCACATACCAATGAATCCCGTCGGCTGAGTAGGCTAGCATTAGCGACTCCGCTTTGGTTTGATCAAGCAGATTGTCCGTGTAGGTCATCAGAAAGCGGCGGGCGGGGTTGGATTGATCGTCGTTCAACCAGATATTTGTCTGCTCGACTTCCGTTTCTCCGACAAGTACGATGTTGGTCTTCGCATAGTTCAGGAAAGGATGAAGGTCGAGCATTGGCTTTTCCCAGTGTTTTCCATCCCGGCTGGTCGCGTAACAAAGGAAGTATGCATACCAATGCTTCTTATTCGCCTCAGCAATGGCATGCGCGCGCTCAGCACTATGTGCCGGATAGCGCTCATTTCTCTCGTAGTACGCGACAGAGTTCCAGACCGTGTACCACATATGATAGATGCTGGTCTTTTCGTCATAGATGACGTGCGCCCAATTGATGCTGTCCTCCCAGGGCTGATCAGCGGATACCAACGGGTTGTTCGCCGACTTCATGACATGCCCGATGACTCGTTTGACTGCGAGTTTATCTTCAATGTAATAATCATCCGCCAGGAGCACCCATTCATTGCCGACGTTCAGGGGCTTGCCGGCCACGTACTCCCATAGGTCCTTCGCTTCAGGCACCGCTGCGGACTTCTCGCTGTTTTGGCCGTACGTCAAGACCGACATAGCGATTGCGATCGAGAAGAGCACGAACGATGCCCGGTGTCGCCGGTTCGAGGATTGTGTCATGGCTATCTCCGGGATTCGATCACAGTTTTACAGCGCCTGGCGATTGGCCTTTTCCGTCTTTGTAAACAAACCAAGCCAATATTTTCAGCGAGCAGCCCAATACTGTCAATCTTTTGGAATCGCCAGCCGCCCGTGGCATCCAGCACGTTGGATCGCGCAGGCCGGCGGACCCATCATCCACACGGGGTTGATGCCCCGTGTAGCCCAGGGGGTCACGGGCGTCTTAAACACGAATCGCGAGCCTACAATGACGATCAGCCACAGGCACGCGTAAGCAGCGGCAAAGACAGGAGCCGTTGTGGTATGGCGCGAACTGGCCTCGGCGCCGGGGCATCCCTTCCATAATCTGAGGTGTTGGACGAGGGACGAAGCGGGGTTCGACGGTTTCTGCGAAGAACGTCGTGCGCGGTTTTACCACCAGAAGCTGGGCTGGCCGTCGCTGCCGCCGGGGATGTATTTCCGAGGCATGATGATCGGCTTTTTCGAAGGAATCGACAGCGAGCGCGGGATTGGGTGGCGGCTGGCCGATTCACTGACGCTGCGGCAGTTTCTCTCCATCGGCATCGACGAGCGCACGCCGGACCGCGTGACGATTTCGCACATGCGGCGCCTGATCGAGTCACGCACCAGCACGTGTTCGGGTGGGTCCTAGTCGGTGCGTCAAGAACAGTAATGAGTATAGATTAGGCGTCGTCCTTACAATAAAGGACGACCTGATGCGTGTAGCGCAATCCGTCAAACAGAACCCGGAACAGCGAAGCGTCTTGGAGCAACACTCCCATGCACGGTCGATGCCTGCGCGATTAGTAGAACGCGCGCGTATCGTGCTGCGCACGGCAGATGGACTCCAAGATAAGCAGATTGCGGAAGAACTGAGCCATCACGCCAGAAAAAGCAACACGTTGGCGTACCGGTTTCTGGATGGTGGGTTGTCTGCCTTGCAGAAGGATGCGCCGCGTTCCGGAGGGCCGCGCACCATCACCGATAAACGGAGCATGCAAGTAATCGAGAAGACCACGCAAGAAAAGCCGGACAATGCCACTCACTGGAGCACGCGGACGATGGCCGCGGCGGTGGAGTTAAGTGAAGCAAGCATACGCCGGATTTGGCATGCCCACGGTCTTAAGCCGCATCTGGTGCGAAGTTTCAAGGTGAACAACGATCCACAGTTGCTGAAAAACTAGAGGCCATTGTGGGCCTATATCTGAACCCGCCGGAGCATGCCATCATCCTTTGTGCCGATGAGAAGAGCCAGATTCAAGCCTTGGATCGAACGCAACCCGGCTTGCCTCTGAAGAAAGGCCGGTCCGGGACTATGACCCACGACTACAAACGGAATGGAACGGCGACTCTGTTTGCAGCCCTCAATACTCTCGATGGCACAGTGATTTCGATGTGTGACGACCGCCACCGGCATCAAGAGTGGCTTCGTTTCCTGCGGGTCATCGATGACGTCACGCCCCCGGATAGCGTCCTCCACCTCATCGTGGACAACTACGCCACACATGAACATCCGAAAGTGCAAAAGTGGCTGGCGCGTCACCCCCGATTTCATCTCCACTTCACGCCGACCAGTCGCTCGTGGCCCAATATGGCGGAGCGTTTCTTCCGGAATCTGACTCAAAACGGGCTGCGACGAGGCGTTTTCCGCGATGTCGAGGAGCTGATTACCGCAATCGGCGCATACATCGGCAAGCACAATGACAAACCCAAACCGTTCATATGGACTGCCAAGCGGCCGACATCCTGGAGAAGGTGAAACGCGCTCGGAAAGCCCTGGATAATCGGCAATCCGCTTGACGCACTACGCTAGTGCGGTTGGCGCAAGGCGGCCTGATTAAGGGGAAGAGCATCGGCGTGATTCGACGACGCGGGAAGCGAACGCGGCCATGAAGTCGATCGTGCGGAGAAACCCGCGAAAGCTATACGGAATACCTGAAGCGTCTGGCCGAGACCGAGGGAGTAGAGGTGGAAGACGCGGCAGCGTTGCGAAAGATGGACCGCAAACGCTCCAAGAAAGCCTCGAACGAGGAATGGGCGAGCCCGACGGATGCGAATACAGAAATCACCCGATTAAAGAATGGCCGGACGGCGCTGGCATACAAAGCTGAACGGGCGATCGATATAGAGACGGGCGCAATCGTGGCGGTCACCACGCATGGCGGAGCGCCGTTGTCAAGTTCCGGTAGGTCCTCTGGTTTTTTCCGCGTGTTTGTGTAGTTGCTGGGAGGGGGATGAGCCGAACGCAGAGCCGCAGAGCGGGTGACAGAACGAGGGGAACATGCGACGCTTGATCACTCTAATATCCGCCTAATATCAGCGGGTCGGAACCGCATAATCGTGGTCCGTCGGGAGCTGCCTCGGACTGAGAACGCGGGTTGGGTCGACGGCGCTGGGCTCTCTTCGCCCGCAAAATCCATCCCTGCTAGGCTATCCACTCCCAAAACAATTTACACAAATAATGTTACAGAACCTCGAAAGACCGTGCCGCACAGAACGTAGGAGGATTCTCCTTTCCGTGAGAGCGTTCTGCCACCGGCACTGTTACTCTATGACCGGTCATCGCGCCACCATTCAGGGACGAGGCGGCTCGGAATTGCTGTTGTCGTCGCTCGGTTCGAAAGGCGATCGCCCAAATAAACCCCAACAACTCGGGCCGGGTCCGGCACCATACCGCCGGCGCAATGGCGCTGTCGGTACAAAGCCACACGATTGACACCGCCGACTCCTGGCCGGCTTCCCCCGCGCAGGGATGGAACCGAAGCGATATGCCGAAGACTTCATTGGCGTTCCAGTGGCGAACCCACCTGCCTTCAAACGGCACTCGCACGATCCACTCGACAGCATTGACTTGGCGCGAGTGTTTCCGGCAACGTGAACGGCGATCCGAGCCCAGGACTCGCGCACGCATGGGCAAATTCTGTTGTACGGTTGGCTGACTTTTTTATTCGATCTCCACAGTGCTGGAGTAAAGCTGCTTACACCGACAATGGTCGGCTACGATGCCAATGATCCAAGATCGTGCTGCGGCCCATGCGTTCGGAACGAAAGTAATCTAGGGCCATCCTCGAGTTTCCGCGGGACGTACAAGCTCGTTCGCGCAACAATACCGTATTCCGTGGCCTTATACAGAAGCGCGAGGAGCAGGGCGAATCGAGAGAATGATCTTCGAGTCTTTGTTTCAGGTCTGCGCAACCTGCTTCTTCACCTCGATTCTCCCCGGCCAGATCGAATGTCCCAGAATCAAGGCCCACCTGTACGGTGATGGGGACGCAGACGCGTCTATCCTGGCCACCATGAGCGGGTTTCTGATTCCGAAGATTCAACTCGTGGAGAAAGCCATCCGTGGCGCCGAACTTGGACGCACGGTGAATCTGCCGGGTGAGACGATCGAAGAATTCTTTGCGCCTTCTGACGGAATCGTTGTGATGCTGCGTGCGTGGCCCGTTATTCAACCGATGACCGCCTCTTCCTACTAGTGGTCTGCGTCAAGCAGAATACCGATTATCGAGAGTGTGCCGGGCACGCTTGACCTTTTCGAGGATGTCGGATGCTTTGGCGGTCCAGACAAAGGGT
>JGI20203J14952_1000201_pt1 | contig 7620 bp, 9 predicted proteins | sample NGESurdeep092012_9_FD_14952 | JGI IMG/M metagenome (IMG submission 14952)
ANGANCCGCGATCGAGTCAAGATCAACTGGCAATTTACGCGCAAAAAAGCTCGCCTCAAGTTTGGTTACAAAACAGACCGCTCTAAGCGGTCAAAGACCTAACCCGGATATCTCACGAAAGTAGTGGCAAAGAGCCGCCGGATCTGGCATAAACATTTGTGGAAGCAGATGTTCAGACGATCAGAGGAGGCGGCTCTTACTATGACAGAGTGTACCCAATTCAATTTTGAGTTTGGCGGAGCGTGGTCACGATGGGTGACGGCGCGTTTTGATGGAGGAAGAATCACTTCGAACGCGGGTGGTCTGCTGTTGCAGCAAGTGGACAAGCGTATCGGTTTGTTGCGCCGGTTGAGCGATTGCTTTCTGGACGGGCGCGATCAGAGGAGGGTTCGGCACAGTGTGTGCGAGATGCTGTCGCAACGAGTGTATGGCCTGGCGCTGGGGTACGAAGATCTGAACGACCACGAACAACTGCGCGAAGATCCAGTGCTGATGCTGCTGGCCGGGAGCGCGGAACCGGACAACCCGCTGGCGGGCAAAAGCACGCTGAACCGTCTCGAACTGGCCGGAGCGCCCGGTGTGGAAGATCGCTACAAAAAGGTGCATTACGACGCGGCGGCGATAGACGAATTGCTGGTGAAGATCTTTCTGGAAGCTCACCCCGCAGCGCCGGAGGAAATCGTGATTGATCTGGATGCGACCGACCTGACGCTGCACGGGCATCAGGAGCAGCGTTTCTTTCACGGTTTTTACAACCACTACTGTTATCTGCCGCTGTACATTGTGTGCGGCGATCATCTGCTCGGCGTACGCTTGCGGCCCGCCAATATCGATGCCAGTGCGGGCGCGCTCGAAGAGATCGAGCGCATNGTCCGACAGATCCGGCAAGCGTGGCCGGAGACCAGGATCATTCTGCGCGCCGATTCCGGCTTCTGTCGCGATGCGCTGATGGCCTGGTGCGAGGCGAACCGCATCGATTACGTCTTCGGCTTCGCCCGGAACGAGCGTTTACGGCGGATGATCGAAGCACAGATGCAAGAAGCGGCTGCGCTGTATCAGCGTACCGGCCGCGCGGCGCGGGTGTTTGCCGAGTTGGATTACCAGACCAACGACAGTTGGAGCCGGTCGCGGCGCGTGGTGGCCAAGGCCGAGCAGATCGAGGGCAAAGAGAACCCGCGCTACGTGGTCACGTCGTTATCGGCCGCCGACTGGCTGGCGCAGAAGCTTTACGAAGAACTGTACTGTGCGCGCGGCGACATGGAGAACCGCATCAAGGAACAGTATTCGTTGTTCGCCGGACGAGTCAGCGCCGCCACGCTGCGCGCCAATCAATTGCGCTTGTATCTGTCGGCAGCCGCCTACGTCCTGATGGCCGCCTTTCGCCGGCTGGCTCTTTCCGGCACAAACTGGGCGCGGGCGCAATGCGACACCCTCCGCCTGCAGCTACTCCGCATTGGCGCTCAAGTGCGCGTCACCGCTCGCAAGGTCTGGGTGTCCATCGCCAGCAGTTATCCGCATTGGCGAACGTTCGAACACGCTTACGCGCAACTCCGCTCCTGATCCATCGGCAACACAGGTCTTTGACAACTTCCAAATGTAAAAAGTGAACGCGACTGGCGCAGCTTGCCCGAAAACCGCCCGGCTGAATGCCGATGCCCTCCTCGCAGCCAGAGTAACCCGTCATCACCCTCCCGCTTTCCCCGCTTTCACTCTCAACTAAGTTGGTGAGATATCCGGGCTAGCCGCGGTCCTCTACGGCGGGACCTGCGCATCGCCGCGGCCTTTCTTGGTTCTTTGCACTTCCGCCCATCGTTTGACGAGTTCGCGCCACTGATCCTGAGTCAAAACGGTCCGCATTTGCACGCTCATTTGGGTGATGACGCGGGTGGAATTGGCCCGGGCCTGGGCCAAGCGTTCAATTACAGGTTTGGCCTCATTCAAGTTCACTCCCGGATCGTTGAGAAGATCCTCGAGATCTGCCTCAGCCTTTTGAGCGTTGTTGCGGGCGTCGAACAGCCGATCCCGGCAAGAGCGGGCGATGCGCCGAATCCTCTGTGTCTGAGTGGGACTTAAACCGAGATCCCGGACCACATCGCTGGTCCACCAGGGCGTGTTTCCCCGGTTTTGACCGTATGCGGAAACCACAACGGCGAGGCACAGCAATGCCACTCGTATGGGTTTTGTAATCATTCTTCGAAGAACGCCTGAAGCGGCGCGGCTGCGGGAGGCTCGGGATTTTCAGCCATGCTGCTGACTTCCTGCGCAAGTTGCGCGTCCGACACTCCATCATTCACAATCGGCTGCTTATGGTTTTCTTCATACAGAAGCAGCCCGCCGCCGAGCACCAGCACAGCCGCGGCTGCCGACGCCAGCCTTCGGGGTTGCAGACCCGACCACCAATGCCTCGGCTCGGTGAGCCTCGCGTAGATCTTACGGCGTTGGCTCGCGAGGAAGTCGAAACTTACCTCACTTTCGGAAGACGGACTGAATTCCAGACTCCGGCGCCTCGCCTGCATCGAAGCCAAGCGCGTCCGGCAATCGCTGCATCCGCCGAGATGACCATCTTCCGGCCCTACGCCATACAGATATTCAATTAACTGCTCATCTGTCCAATGTCCTGACACGTTGGACACGCTCATACAACCTCCCTCAGCCGCGTGGCTTATACAAATCCTTCAACTCTTCACGCAGTTTCGTAATCGCCCGAAACAGATGGGCTTTTACCGTCCCTACATCCAGCTTTAAAACACCGGCTATCTCTTCTAAAGGCATGGCCTCATAGTGCCGGAGCGAAAACACCGCCCGCTGCCGGGCGGATAATTTCGCAAGAGCCATTTCCAGTCTTTGCTGGATTTGCTTGGCAAACAACTGACTTTCAGCATCGGGCTCGCCGCTAGGGGTCATCTGCAAGATGACTTCTTCGTCTTCCGCCGCAGGACGCCGTCGCCAGATCTCCCAGGCTTTCGATCGCAAGCGATCCAGGCAGGTATTCACGGCAATCCGCGCGACCCATTTTGCCGGGTTATCCAGTTCGGCCGCGTTGCCTTCGGCCTTACTCAGCGCTTTGTAAGCCTTGAGGAAGACATCCTGCGTGGCGGAGTCGGCTTCATCCGGATCCTGCAGCAAACGGCGGCATAACAGAAAAATGCGCCTCTGCTCGGAAACCATCCAACTGCTGAAGTCCCGAAGATCGGCGCCAACGTGGACTTCACCTTCCAGTTGGTCCGCCATCAGGCCCATCATAGCTATCCATCTAATTGGAACGAGCTACGGCGAAAAAGGTTTACGGGGAAATGAGATCCGGTTTTTTCCTGTGGCCCAAATGGTTGGCGAAGCTCAGGATATCCGGATGAAACTCATGGTCCAGCGCCAGCCGGTCTCCCCCGTTTGCATTCTGAACAAGGACCACACTCCAAAGGGCGCTCCGGGTGCGGTTCCAGAAGCCGTGCTCGTTCGAAACGCGCGGCCGGGGATCTTCGCGATTCAGGAACCCCGCGAGCATCTCGCCGGCATTCTGAGCCGCTCGCCGCGCGTAGAAAGCCGCGAACCGGGGGTGTAAAACATTTTGTGTAAGAAGCGTTCTCCGAGAATAGGAGAACGGAATGGAAGAAAAGACAACTGGACTGGAACGGGCGCTCGATGAGCTGCTCAAGGGTAAGAAGCCGGAAGAGATTGTGGGTCCGGAAGGGCTGCTGAAGCAGTTAACGAAAGCGCTGCTGGAGCGAGCGATGAATGCCGAATAAGCCATCGTCTCGGCTACGAGAAAGGCGGCCGGAAGGCCGCGGGAGCGGCGATAACCGTAATGGTAGGAGCCGGAAAACGGCGCAGGGGGACGGCGGGGCGATGGAGATCGCAGTGCCGCGGGGTCGTAACGGGAGCTTCGAGCCGAAGATTCTGCCTAAGCACGAGCGGCGCTGGGTGGCTTCGACGATAAGATCATGCGAACCGGGCCACGTTCCGTATCGGTATTCCCATTCCGCGATAGGGCCCGCTTCTTCCTGCCTCTTCTACTCCAACTCATTTTCATGATTGGGGGTGAGCGCACCGCTCATGGCCGGTTCCGGGCTGTTCGCTAGGATGAAGTTAATCCATGAATGTTTCGTCTGTTGACCTGAAAAAGACGGTCAACCTGCCCAAAACGGATTTCCAGATGAAGGCGAACCTGCCCGCGGCCGAGCCTAAGACGCTCGAACTATGGGAGGCGGCGAAGCTGTATCACCGCATTCGAGAAGCACGCGCGGGGCGGCCCCAGTTCGTATTTCACGATGGTCCACCCTACGCGAACGGGAACATTCATCTGGGCACGGCGTTCAACAAGATCGTCAAGGACCTGGTTATCAAGTCGAAGACGATGGCGGGATTTGACGCGCCCTACGTGCCGGGCTGGGATTGCCACGGCTTGCCGATTGAGTTCAGGGTCGATCAAGAACTAGGGAAACGCAAGGCTTCGATGAGCGTGACGGAGATTCGCGCGGCGTGCCGGACGTATGCTTCAAAATTCGTCGATATTCATCGGAGTGAGTTCAAACGGCTAGGGATTCTGGGGCGCTGGGAAGATCCTTATCTGACGATGAGCGCCGAATACGAGGCGGTTATTGCGCAAGCTTTCGTGGATTTTCTGCACGGCGGCTACGTGTACAAGGGCCTGAAACCGGTTCATTGGTGCATCAAAGACCGCACAGCGCTGGCCGAAGCCGAAGTGGAGTACGAGAATCATTCGAGCGCTTCGATCTACGTGCGATTCCGGCTGGCATCGGACCCGGCGGCGATTGATCCGGCGCTGGCCGGGCGCGACGTCTCCTGTCTCATCTGGACGACAACGCCCTGGACCATACCGGCGAACCTTGCGATTTGCTTTCATCCGAAATACGAGTACGTAGCAATCGATACACCGGAAGGCATAACGATTGTGGCCGAAGGGCTGTTGGCGCAGGTTTCGGAGACGCTCGGCTGGGATAAGACGGTGATTGCGCGATTCCCGGGCACGAAGCTGGAGGGCGCTGTTTTTCGCCATCCATTTATCGAACGGGATTCGGTTGGATTGCTGGGTGAACACGTCACCTTGGAGCAGGGAACCGGCGCGGTTCATACGGCTCCGGGGCACGGGCAGGAAGATTTTGTGATATGCCAGCGTTACGGCATTCCGGTGTACTGTCCGGTCGACGCGGCTGGGCGCATCTTCCAAGCGGAGGGCGCGGCTGGAGCGCTGCCGGAAGAACTGATCGGCAAGACAGTCTGGGAAATCAATCCGCTGGTGGTCAAGCTGCTTCAAGAGGGCGGCGCGCTGGCTTTAGAAGAGAAGCTCGAACACAGTTATCCGCATTGCTGGCGCTGCCACAATCCGGTGATCTTTCGAGCCACGGAACAGTGGTTCATCGGCATGGATCACGAGACTCTGCGCGGGCGCGCTCTCGAAGCGATCCAGACGGTGAAGTGGTATCCCGCGTGGGGCCAAGAGCGTATCTCCAACATGGTTGCGTTGCGGCCGGACTGGTGTATATCGCGCCAGCGGGTTTGGGGCGTGCCGATTATTGTGTTCTATTGCGAAAGCTGCAACGAGCCGTTCTTTGAAAAGCGCGTGCAGGAAAACATTGTGGAACAGTTTCGCCGGCACACCGCCGATGTCTGGTATTCGAAGACGGCGGCGGAGCTGATGGGCGATGAATACAAGTGCTCGAAATGCGGCGGCGCTTCATTCCGCAAAGAGAACGACATTCTGGATGTCTGGTTTGATTCCGGATCGAGCCATCTTGCGGTCTTGACTCCGGAAAACGGGCTGCGCTGGCCGGCGGACATGTACCTGGAGGGCGGCGATCAATATCGCGGATGGTTCCAAAGCTCGCTGCTGGTAGCGGTGGGGCTGAAGAACAGAGCGCCTTACCGCGAATGCGCGACGAGCGGCTGGACGCTGGACGCGGAGGGTCGGGCGATGTCGAAATCTCTCAACAGCATCGGGCCCGAGAAGATTGTGAAACAGTATGGCGCGGATATTCTCCGGTTGTGGGTGGCGTCGGTCGATTTCACAGAAGATGTGAGGATGTCGGAAGTGATTCTGAGCCGCCTGTCGGAAGCGTATCGGAAACTCCGCAACACGTTCAAATACATGCTGGGCAATTTGTGGGACTTTCATCCGGAGACGGGGGGAGTTTCGGGCGACGGGCTGAGCTCGATCGACGCCTGGATTTTGATACGCGCGGAAGAGCTGGTTCGAAGATGCCGCTCCTGGTATGAAGAGTATGCGTTCCATAAGGTGTATCGCGCCGTTTACGATTTCGCAACAACGGAGCTGAGCGCAGTTTATTTCGACGTATCGAAGGATCGACTGTATACGACCGCGCCGTCTTCGCATGCGCGGAGGAGCACCCAAACCGCGCTTTACCGGCTGAACCTGGCGCTCGCGCGGCTGCTTGCGCCGATCCTTTCTTTCACCTGCGAAGAAGTGTGGCGGCACACGCGATTCGGAACGACGGATGAGGAAAGCATACACACGGCGTATTTTCCGCGACCGGAAGAGCTGAGCGAAGGCATCACGGACGCTCGCCGCATGGAAGCTGCCGATTGGGACCGGATGGTTCCGATCCGCGATCGGGTTTTGAAGGCTTTGGATACGGCGAGGGCGGACAAAACGATCGGTTCTTCGTTAGAGGCCGCCGTTCACCTGCGCGCGCAAGGAGAGCTTTACCCGCTCCTCAACAAATATGCGGCGGAGTTGCCGATGTGGTTCATTGTGTCGCAAGTGGAACTCGAATACGGGCTGGGAGACGCGCTGGATATTCGGATCGAGCGCGCGAGGGGCGATAAATGCGAGCGCTGCTGGAAATATACGACCGACGTGGGCAGCGATCAGGATTTCCAAACCGTTTGCGCGGCGTGCGCGGCCGTGCTTTCGGAGTTTTTGGCGTAGTGCAAGGCCGGAAGAGCATCATCGCGCGGCTGATGCCGCTTGCCGCATCGCTGCTGGTTATCGTCGCGGATCGTTTCTCGAAGACATACATTCAGCATTCGATGAGCATTTTCGACAGCATCAGCGTGATTCCGGGATGGCTGCGCATGGTGCATGCCGAGAATCCGGGCGCGGCGTTCGGGATGCTCGCGGAAGGCAACCCGGTGCTGCGCAGCGCCGTCTTAATAGGTGTATCGACGTTAGTATTGATCTTCNTCGCGTCGGCGTTGTGGAGCCGGGCGAGTTCTTTTGTCGCACCCGCCGCGCGCCTAGGCCTTTCTTTAGTTCTTGGAGGAGCGATCGGGAATCTTTATGACCGGGTCGTGTATGGAACGGTCACCGATTTTATCGAAGTCTATCACGGCGCCTGGTCGTTTCCGGCGTTTAACGTGGCCGATAGCGCGATTACGATTGGAGCTATTCTGCTGTTGATCGATCTGTTGCGGCCCCGGCGCAAGCACCTGGAAGAAAACGCGGAGTTCGCGCACAAGTAGTAGAAGATGTTTCCCAAACTAATCAGCATCGGCTCGTTTTACATTCCGACTTACGGCGTTCTGGTCGCTCTGGGTTTCCTGGCGGGGCTCGGTGTCACGGTGCGGCTGGCGCGGCGAATCGATTTGCCGGCTGAAAAGATCACGAATCTGGCAGTGTATTGCGCGATGGCCGGCATTGTCGGC